>OGMK01000007.1_pt1 | contig 243983 bp, 202 predicted proteins | sample 1573151 | NCBI WGS metagenome assembly OGMK01 (sample SAMEA2581887, study PRJEB24529) | metagenome | biome: Human gut stool | place: China | collected 2011
TTGATCCATTCTTTGTCAGTATAATCGACGCCGAACAACGTTTTTTTAGACATGTTTGCTTTCTTTAATCCATTTCTTCATACTTAAATTCTACATTTATCATCAATCATAATTAAAGTAACGCCAGACACAATTCCCAAAGAAATAACTATTACTTTCAACATTTCCCAATTACAATTCTGCCCTAGTAAAAAAGATAAAATGGAAATCAATGATAAAAAAAGTACAGCTAATCCAATTTTACTATTCTTTATCTTCTGACTTCTACCAACACCATAAAGTCCTATTAACGCAGCATAATATGCAAATAGAGCCGCAAGCAACTCAGAATATTTATTACCATAAAAGAACAATAGTACACTAGTTAATATCAAGGTCACAACTATAGATTTTTTATTATTTTTCCAAATTATTTTTATCAATATAGGCATAAATATATCTCCCTTATCTATTAATAATACTTTTCTAAACTTTTTTACTGCTGTTTTGCGAAATTCTAACAAAAATATCTTCATTTATGCTATTTCTCAAAATAAAAAATTCCGCAGGTAAATTATCAACTTTTCTCTTTACCAATAAATTCAAATCAGTATAATAATTCTACTATACTTTTTTATATAAATAAGCCTAATATACCAAACTAGTAATGAGATTTACAACATGAATATTAATTTAAATATTTATTTCAAAAAGTCAATTGTAATAATTTCATCTTTCTTTATTTCTTTTACTGCAATCTTACCTAAAACTTTTTCAATAAACATCGGAGAAATTCCTTGTCCCGGCCTCTTAAAAGTTAACATTTCTTTGGTAATTATGCTGCCTTTCAATATATCACAACTTGCAACAATAGATCTTCTTGCATTCACTCTTGCTTTCTCTTCTGTACTTAGTGCTTTTAACTCTCCGCAACCACAAATTTTATCAATGTATTCAATCTCACTTAATATATTTTTAGCATCACTATCATCCATAGCATGATAATGATCATTTCCCATTAATTCTTTATCTACAGTAAAATGTTTTTCAACTAATTGCGCACCAAGTAAATACGCTGTTTTTATTACATTATATGAATAATCAGGTTTAGTATGATCTGAATATCCAATAAAACAATCATTAAAATTCTTTTTTAATGATTGTATTTTGAATAAATTGGCATCTTCATATGGAGTAGGATATTCTAAAACACAATGTAATAAAGTGATTTTATTACTGTTATATTTTTTTATTATTCTAACAGCATTTTCTATTTCATCAATATTCGATGCACCAACAGATAGAAATATCGGTTTCCCTTTCTTAGCAATATACTCAATAAATGGGAAATTACTCAAATCTGAAGATGATATTTTATAGAAATTCATCAATTTAAATAAGTAATCCACTGATTCAAAATCAAATGGAGTAGAAGAAAATTCAATTCCTATTTTGTTACAAAACTCACTAATTGCTTCGTATTCATTATAACCAAAACTATCAAACTTTTTAAATAGTTCATATTGAGATCTTGTTGATTCTTCACTAATATCCCAATATGCAGGTGAATTTTGAGATGCTAAAGTATCAGCTTTGTATGTTTGAAACTTAACAGCATGTATACCAGCATTCCTAGCAACTAAAACCATATACTTAGCTGCCGATAATAAATCTATATTTAATTTTTTTGCAATATCATAATAATTTACGCCAATTTCAGCAATTAAAGAAAATTTATTATTTTGCAACCTCTTATTAATAACATTAATCATTATTATCACCTATTATTATTTTTTTTATTTTAGATGTGTTTGAAGTAAAATTCCATTTCTCCATCAATTTATGCATATTATATCTAATACTAGGAGTTTCTATAAGCCATCTGATAGTGTTTTCTAGAGTTTTTTCACTTACATTTATACCTAATCCCAAATTCAAAAAACCATTTTCCATTTGAGCAAACCTATGCGTAATTTCTCTTTGGTTTTGTGCCATAATAACTGTTGGAATTCTCATACAAGCCAATTCAAAAATAGTTCTCCCTTGACTTGAAAAAGCCAAATCAGCTTCTTGCATATACTTTGTTACAAATCTACAATCATTTGTAACAAAAATATTTTTTTCACTTAAATTTAAAATCCCATTTTGTTTGTAATCATATCCTATACCTGTAATAAAATTAAATTTAATATCGTTATATTCATCAGCTATTTTCAATATAAGTTTATACAATTTAAAATTTAAATTTGACGGATCAGTTCCACCAAACATTATTAATATATTATTTACTTTCTCCGAAAACGTTTTAGGTTCTGACAATAAAAACTCTTCTCGCAAACAAATATACTCTGACCCCCAATATTGATTGGCTTGTACAACTTTATCATTATCTGAAGCGTCATATATTGCGTTTATAACTGCGTCCGCATAATTTCTTCCTTCCCCTAAGTCTTCTATTGTAACAACTCTGCCAATTTTTGTTTTAAGAAATTCAATATATTCCTTGTTAGTATCTAAACAATCATTTACCCAAATATCGGGTTTAAATTTTTCAATTACATCGTCAATATCATAATCATTTCTTATCATCATATATGGTAAATTCGTAGATTTTATCTTCTTTAATCCTTCTATTGCATCCTGTTTTGTTACTATTAAAATATTATGTTCTGGAAAAGAGAAAGCCATAGTTATACAATTATAAATATGCCCTAATCCTCTCTCCTTCGTTCCGTCAACACGAAAAACTATATTCTTTCTCCTTAAAATACTTTCACAAATAATCCAATCATTATAAGAATCTATATCTATAGATTCTTCTTCAGCAACTTCAAATACATCTAATTTATGCCCTAATCGTGATTTTTTCGTAATAAATTCTCTCTTAGTTATCAAAAACGCACCAGTTTCAAGATAATTTGGCGGTAATTCCTGCCTATTCAATCTTTGCACATAATTAGGTTTAATTTTAGAATTAATCTTTGTCCATGATAAGTGAGGTTTATTTACAACACTTATAATTGTATCTTTTCTATTCTCTATAAAATATTTTATAGCTTCTTTCAAGGTTTCAATATTCAGTAACGGCGACGTTGGTTGCAAAGTAATAACAATGTCATATGCTTTTTTAAAAATACTTTCACTCTTAGTTACGGCATCGAAAATAACTGGATCCAAGGTTACATTATCCATTGACAATCCATTATTTCTATTTACGACTTCGGCACCATAAAATTTAGAAATATAACTTATCTCATCATCATCTGTAGTAACAACACAATCAACATTATCCCCTAATTTCAAACCGTTATTAATAGCATAAGCAATTAATGGTTTTCCATTCATAAATCTAATGTTTTTTCTAGGAATACCCTTTGAACCGCCACGCGCAGGTATTACTACTAAAATATTCATGATATCCTCAATCCTCCTAATTGGAATCTTCGATATATTTCTCCGCCAAATTATAGTAAACTATTCCCCATAGACACCAATACAGCATAGCATAATATCGCGCTGAAAAACATACATCAACCCACCCATGTACCAACATTCCAATTATTGCAAAAAACATTGCCATTGCATACAAAGACTTATTTCGAAATGAAATTACGTTTTCCCAAATTACTTTCAATTGGAATCCAATCAAAATAAAAAAAACACTTATTCCTATTAAACCTGTTTCTGATAAAAACTTTAAATAGATATTATGTGCATGTGATAAATAATGTTTTTGATAGGCCAATGGACTAATGTAACTATCGCTCACATATTTACTAGTAAAATTCCCCATACCAATACCAACTAGCGGATTATCTAAAAATATATGAATTGCAATATTTCTCAACGCAGGCCTCTCATAATCATACCCTCTATGAAACCTGTCATTATAATTCATATATATGCCAATAAAAAGTAATATAAATGTAACAAAAATCATAGCTGTTTTTTTTAATGAGATTTTCCTAATTTTATATAGAACTATAGGTATACTCATCACTGCAGCTATCAATCCTAGCCATGCCCCTCTACTTTTTATTAAGAATAATGTCAGAAGCACTACTAAAATTGTGATAATACTAAAGTAAAATATTTTTTTATTCGACCTCAATTTATACAAATATAAAAACAAAAATGGAACTATTAATATTAAAGTTCCACCTAATATATTCGGACTTCCTAAAATACCATATGGCCTGCTAACACCTAGAAAAAAATACCCATAAAGTGCATCTGCACATATTATACAACTTCCTGCAAGCAATCCCAATGCAATATATTTTTCAGCATTAATATTATTTATTATGGGAAATAAAATAATAAAAAAAGGTGCCATTCTTTCTAAATAATGTATAGCTTCTTTCACTCCATAACTATTAGGCGAAAATATTCCCGAAATTAATAATCCTAATATAAAAATAACCATAAATTTTACTGAAGTTTTTGTTGATTTTAATTTTCCAAAATCATTTTTTATTAATCCCCCCTTTTTTATTATATAAATAAGCAAAAGTAATACTGCTATTCCCAAAAACAAACCTTTACCAACAACACATCCAAATACTAAAAAAAAAGCAGTTATATTTTTTATATTATTACTACAAAACATCTCATAACACCCTCTCTAAACACTTCATTAATTCCACTTCATCCTTCGGTATAAAAACACGATCAATATTTTTCTTTCTAAATTGTTCAAAAAAACCATCTATTTCTTCAAAATTCTCTTCATTTTTCAAAATAATTTTATATAAAAAGATAAATTTATTTTCTTTTTGGCTTTTTATTGTGAAATCATAAGAACATAAAGCGCTAGAATGTATTGTAATCCAAATATTATTTTTTATATCATAATTACATCCAAAAAGTTCCCAAGGTGCAATTATATTAGGCAATAATTCTCCTCCTTTTTCTAAATAATCACTAATAAAATAATTACTACTTCTAGGATGTAATTTTACAAATATTTTTCTAGGCAAACTTTTTTTCATTAAAATTGCAAATAATTCCATTTTCTTATTATAAATAAAGCTTTCATTCAGATGTTTTTTGTAAAGATTATTTAATAACAGTTTCTTTATTCCAGAGATATTTCTTAAATATTTAGGCATAGCATCCCAATTCTGATCAAAAAATAAAATTTTATTATTAAAATCAATACTATTATATCTCTGAAAGTCGAAAATAAAATTAACCTTTTCTATAAAATCTTTATCATTTTTATCAATTTTAGGAATCTGTATTATACTATTAAACGTGTTTTTATAAACAGCCAGTTCTGGCTCATATAAGTATACATTATTAATATGACGAATCCCCTTAATACAACTGCTTAAATAAGACGCTAACCCTTCATCAATAGAGTTTATAATACAATTACCGTTTCTATTATTAAATATTAACTCTATACATCGACGAACAAAAAATTTCGTTTCTATTCCAAATACTTGATCATATTTTGAGAAATCGATTTTTTTTCTCTTTGCAATTCCACGATTAATATTTTTTTCCTGACTTTCAAAATTGCTCAAAAACCTTATATATAAATTTTTTATAGTATTTTTTATTGCATCAATTAAAGTTACTCCTTCAACTTTCTCTGATAAATTTCTAAAATATTTATGTAAATCATCAAATTTCTCAGTATAAAAATAGACATTAGAAAAAATCCCACTAGTTTCTAACCGCTCACACAAAGAATCCAATCCTTCTTTATTATTAAATATAATAATATCTGCCTGTTTATCTTTTAATAAATGCATTTTTATATTTAACGCATTCAACATTTGATAATCAGTTAAGCAAATAAATAAAGTTTTCATCCCCAACTCACTCCATCAACTAAATAATTTTGCCCAAAAATCAGCCAATCGCAATCTAAAAATTTGCCTGTTAATAGATCTGTTTTTGCGACGTTTATCAAATTGTGGCATTATAGAATCTCTAAATTCCGTCATGGCTAAATATTTGTAATACCCTTCATTGAAGCCCGTATACACCTTATATTCCCATGGTTTATATCCTCCAGCATAATGAAAAATAGCAGGATTTAATTTAGCTTCAATAGCTTTTTTTCTTAATTCATTTTTAAGTAAAATCTTAACAAACAAATTAAATACAGGAGGTATAACATTCCATTTCAACGGAATCTCTTGCCACTTATTCATAAAGAATTTGTTTAATGCATCCTGATCATGGTTAGGGAATTTATTATCACTAGCTAATGCAATTACATCAACTGCGTAATTACCTAAACGCCACAACTGTAAATCCATAACCAAAACACCGGCATTGAAATATGGCGCATCATAAGCCAAACCTATATAATTATTCTTTTGATCTCTAAGTCTACCAGACGCCATGATTCCCAAGTCACAGGCCGCAGCTAACGGTTTTTCTTGCATATCCAACGCCCACAGTTCAGCAATATCAGCATAGACTAATAAATCACAGTCCAAATAAATTATCTTCTTTATTTTTTCTGACAATATATTAGAAATATCAAGCCTAAAATAACTAGCCCTGCTTAACTCACCACTAACATAACAATTATTTAAATCATTGTTTTTTATCTTCACAAATTCAATATTACCATGCATATTCTCAACGGTTTTAGTAATTTTAAGCTTGTTTTCCGGTTCTATTTCGTCATCAATAAGAAAAAAAAATATTTTCCTCGGTGACTTAGTATTATGTAAAACTGAGGCCATCGTCACTGCAGTGTGCTGGGCATAATTATCATCCGACGCCAATACAATATTTATAAAATCCATTTATAGCTCCTTATTTAAAGATTTATAATTTGCCATCTGATTTATATAGATAATACAGTTTCGTATATTTCATCATTGTATAAATATAATGATTCATCGAAAAAATAAAGCCCAGCTTACCATCTAAAAATCCTAAATTTAAAATATATATTTTAAAAAAAGCCCAAATGGGACGCAACACAATATCTTTGACAAAACTCACCGATTTTCCATCTTTTCTATACTTTTCGGCCGCAAGCGTTGTATAGCGATTTACTTTATAGCCGTATTGATCCCAATTATCATATGTATGATGCAGTATATATTCCTCAATATACTTATCTTCATAAGGGTATTTAAAAGCTGGATGTACCAATCCTACGACTATTGTATCTTTTTGCGGCATAAGCCGGCAAACTGCATCAGGTCTGAAAATACCGTGTGTTGCTTTATAATGCCTAAATTGATTATGCCTTTTTATCCAAAAAGCATATTTCTTATTTTCTGCGACTATCCTTTCTATTGCCTTTACTAAAGATGGAGTAACACGCTCGTCAGCATCTAAAAAAAATATCCATTCATTTTTCGCTTGTTGAATGGCAAATGTCTGCTGAGCGCCCCAATCGCCATTCATACTTCGTTGAATAACTTTTGCTCCCATAGCTTCAGATATTTCTTTTGTTTTATCAGTACTAAAATCATCTATAACTATTATCTCATCAGCAAAATCCACTGTTTCCAGGCATTCTTTCATATTATGTTCTTCATTTTTTGCCAAAATCAAAACTGTTACATTAACCATAATCATATCTCCCAATTTCTGATTATATAAATTTTATAACTTTTCATAGTATATTATATTCTATAATCAAACAAAGCTCAACATCGTATATCGCAACATATTCTTTTGCGTAACATTTAACCCTTTTATGGTATAATATTTGATATATAAGGAGGCCGTTAAAATTGCTACTATGGTTAAATAACTCATTCACAATTTCTACTATATTACTCTACATATTTATTTTTATTTTTTATGCCAAGTTTTCAAAAGGACTGGGAAATAAAGCATTTTATCTACAAATGCGACGATTTTTACCCTGTATCATCGCTGTTACCCTACCTCCTTTTTTATCTTCTCAGGAACTTTTATCTATTTCTTTTGCTGCACCATTATTGACAGGTATCGCTTGGATATTCACTTATCCAACTTTATATTTTTTGACTTATAAAAACAATTCTGTTTCTTTCAGCTATCATTTCGATATAGTTGTCGGGCTATATATAACATCTTTGTTTATAACATTATATATTTTATGTAGCCATTTTAATATTTTTACATTGCCATTAATAATCTTATTTACATCTTTGGAATTTTGTTTACTGCTTTTCCCTGTTTTTCAATTGGCTTATTACAATATTTACCAAGAATGTATTTCTGAATCTGGCATGATGGCAGTACAACAAACAGATAAAAACGAAGCTTTAGAATTCTTATTTGCACTGCCGATAAAAACAAAACTACTCTGTACTATGGCTATTATTTTGCTTGCAACTGTTCTTCTATGTTCCAATATGTCGGCAGCCAAAGATCTATCTGATATTAAATTAAATCTTCAGACAACTGTTATTTTATCGGCTTTAGCCATTTTTCTCGCTTGCTACCTGTCCCGCCCAAACAAAGAAAAGGGAGTTTTTTTGCGCACTGGTTTTATGGAACTGTATATTGATATCCGTGAATATTTTAAAGCTTCAGGGCAGTATACAGCTTACCACGAAGAAAATTTTAAGAATCTTGAAGTAATTGTTAATAAAACTCAATTTTCTTCCCCCCAAACTTTCATCCTGGTAATTGGTGAATCAGCTTCTCGCGACCATATGAAGATATTTTCTAATTATGAACGAGATACTACTCCCTGGCTATCAAAAAATCAAACCTCTTCTGAATTTTTCTTTTTCAAAAATTCCTATGCCTGTTGGTATCAAACAGTCCCCGCACTAGAGCGGGCATTAACTGAAGTTAACCAATATAACGATAAAACATTTAACAAATCTTTTTCTATTTTAGATATTGCAAAAAAAGCTGGCTATGAAACTTATTGGTTCAGCAATCAGGGCTATGTTGGTTCAGTTGATACTCCGATAACTTTAATAGCAAATACTGCTGATCATGCAATATGGACAAAACAGGAACTGAATAAAAAGCAATATGATGGTACACTTTTAGACTATTTAGCCACTGTTGATCCCAATAAAAACAACTTTATTATTTTTCATTTTATGGGCAGTCACGATAATTTTCAAACCCGTTACCCAGAGAAATTTACTATATGGGGTACACCTGGTAAATATGATTTAATTGATAATTACGACAACTCATTAGCTTATACTGATCATCTGCTGAAAGAAATATATACTTATGCGACAGAACATTTAAATTTACAGTCTTTAGTATATTTTTCTGATCACTCAACCATCCCTGATAAACGACGTCAGCCCAACTTTACAGATTTTCTAACAGTTCGTATTCCAATGTTCATCTATCTGTCAGATAATTATCAAAAAAAATATCCAGATATCAGCATAGCTTTAAGACAACACGAGCAATATTTTTGGACAAATGATCTTATTTATGATTTGATGTGTGGTATTATGAATGTTGAATCGCCTAATTATGATATAACTCAAAGTCTAACATCTATAAAATATAGATTCTCCCGAGATAATTTAACAACACTTCTAGGACAATTGCCTTTAAGTGCTGATAAAACTGATTTATAATATTTTAACTTTGAACAGAGGTTTAAAAAATGGAATCATTAATATTAATAATAACGGTTTCAATTTTGGTCTTTCTTTTTTATCGAATATATAATTCATCATATCGTGGTCCATTCTTAAACAGCCTTTGGTCTGAAAAAGAATGGAAAAATAAAACCGTTATGGTTATAATTCCGCATCAGGATGATGAGATAAATCTTGCGGGCGCTACAATAAAAAATTTAACAGACAACCACATACATGTTATTGTTGTTTTTGCTACAACAAGCGATTATCATGATTCTGGTATCGACAGACTTCACGAAGCTCTGGCAGCTTCCAAAATACTGGGAGTCCCAGAAGAAGATATCGTCTTTCTTGGTTATTGTAATATGCCAATGGTTAATGAAACACAGCATTTTTATAACGCTGATGAAGATCTTATTATAACATCAGATCAAGGATTACAAGAAACATACGCACTACCTGAAAAACCAGAATTCTGTTTTAATACTACGGGCAAACACAAAAATTATACAAAAAAAAATCTACGTACAGACATACAAGAAGTAATAATGAATTATAAACCAGAAATTATTTTTGCGGTAGACTTTGATCGGCATATAGACCACCGTGCAATTTCTTTAATTTTTGAAGAAGCTATTTCAAATATCTTAAGCAAAAAAAACAATTCTTATTTTCCTGAAATATATAAAGGTTTCTGCTATAACGGTTCTTACCTTGGGAAAAAAGATTTTTATGATTTAAATCTAGCCGGTGAAGCTAAAGCGGAAGGCGAGTTCATTAATAATCCAGACTTCGATACGGATTTTCCCCCTTATCTATGGCAAGAACGGCTGCGCCTGCCTGTAGCACGAACAACATTAAGCCGTACTTTAAACAGTAATCTTATTTATTCAGCTTTACGCGCTCATTTTTCACAGGGAATTATCCATAATGCTAAAAGAATAATCAATAGCGACCAGATTTTTTGGCGGCGCTTAACGACATCATTAAGTTATCAATCGCATATAACTGTCACTTCTGGCAATGGTCAATGTTTAAATGATTTTAAGCTTGCAGACTGCAACAACATATATGAACTCCCTGCCAGTTTTTCTGGCACTTGGATTCCGACTAATAACGATATCGAAAAAAAAGCATTTTTTTCTTTTGATACTCCACAGACTATAAATCAGATTATATTGTATGGCAACAGTAATCTCGACAGTCGAGTATTAGAAGGTACTATAACTTTAAATAACGGCTTTAAAACAAAATTTGGACCACTCAAAGAAGGAAGTAAAGCAACTATAGTCGATTTCATCTCTCAGCATAATATTTCATCACTGACCATTAGTCTGGATAAACTCCAAGGTGATCAAGCAGGTTTAAACGAAGTTGAAATTTATTCGTCAGATAAACATCCGTCATTGCTAAATTTTGTCAAAATTATGCTAAATGACACTTTCGCTTATGAATATCTAATTACTGGAAAAATAAAATATCTACCTTTAGAGCTTTATTCTCACGGAAAGATAGGCACTTGTAAAATTTTTCCTGTAAATAATGATGATTTTCAATTATCTGATAATGAAATAACTTTTGGCACGTCTTTTAAAACTGCTATAATACGTGCAGAAGCAGAAAGCAATAAAAATATTTATGATCAAATAATTATCCGTAAAATTACCGCACTTCAATTACTTATATTAAAAGCATCACAAATAATTGATATGATACTTCATCGAATCGAGCATATTATAAAACACAAATATCAAATGTGGATAAAAGGTTATCCCTATGAATAAAAAATGACCCCTTAGGGGTCATTTTTTATATTTTTTTTGTTTTAAGTTATCAAAATATAAGCTTATATTTCCTAAAGTCTTACATAAAGGCCGCATATTTTTTAAAGTCCACAACTGCATTCTATGCTTCAGCGACAAATTCACAATTTGCTTTGCTCGCATTTGTAAATATGACTCTACATCATTTCTTTCTTCTTCAGATAAATATCCCGTAGCTTCATTGATAACAAGCAAGCTAATAGCAGCCTTATGTGCACGCATTCTGCTGTACATTAGGGGGGGGCATTTATATTTTTCACAAACCCTTTCATGTTCACGCCACGCAATAAACAATCCATATTTACGTCGTATTTTTTGCATCGTATTAGCAAAACTAGCATGTATACGATAACAATAAAATGGTTCTTCTAAATAAAAGTTTTTAAAACTTTTTGCAAACAACTCCGCACAAATATATAAATCTTCAAATGTTATATTTCCCGGACAAACTAAACCATTAAATAACTTTTTCTTAAAAATTTTATTACACAAAAAATTAGGATAGTGATCTAATAAAAATTCATCCCTAAACTTTTCAGCAGACCATGTGTTATCTAATCCTTGATTATGTACTACACCAACCCCTTCTTCGGCTCCATTAAATGTTTTATAATCACAAATCACAATATCTGCATTATTACTCTCAGCGCAGTTAACCATTTTGCCAAACATATCTTTTTCAATCCAATCATCTGGATCTACAAAACCAATATATGTGCCCTGAGATAGTAATATTCCCCGCTGCCGTGCTATAACTACACCACAATTTTCCTGATGAATAACTTTGACCCTTTTATCCTTGGCAGCATATTCATCACAAATTTTAGGACAATTATCTGGTGATCCATCATCAACAAGTATAACTTCCAAATTTTTATACGTTTGTTCTAAAATAGAATTTACTGCTTTATGTATATACTTCTCGACCTTATAAACCGGTACTATTATAGATATTAATTTTTCCATTTGCTCCATCCCCATGAAACTAATTTATTATACATTAACAATAATTATACCATTTGCATAATAAAATACAACTTTATAAACATAATTATATTAAAATTTCTCCTTTAACGTATAGATTTTAATATATTCAGTCACTCGCAGCATCTCAAAATACATAGCACACTCGAAAAGTTCTTCGTCAATCTCGCCATGAAAAATACTGCAATTATAATGTTCACTTATATCAACTAAAACTATAAATAGAACTAAAAATATTAAATCCCACATTGGTATTTTTACGGTTTTCAAAAACCGTAAAAATCTGCCGCGCCAAAATAAAAACAGCAATAAAGCTATCAATAGCCCAATTAGTGGATGAGCAATATCTCCCCAAATCCCCAACTCTCTCCATTTCGGCATGGTTCCATCAGACTGCATTAAAAGCGCACGCCCCCAACTTAATTCACGTCCAAACACCAATATATAAAACAACATTCCTGCCTGCCAAATATATTTATCCATTGAAACACGTGTTTTCTTCATGGCCTGCCAACATAAATAAATCCCAACAGCTAGCAAAACTAACTGAAAATTTTCAATAGGCCCGTTTTCACGAGCTGCATTTTGCGGCAAAAACTCTTTAACAATAAATACAAAAGGGATATAAATAATCAGCAACCATAGATGCGGATAAAATCTTTTGTCAAACACTCTATTCCTTCTTCCTTAAAATTAGTACCTGATTAGATATTATAACATCTTTATTCTGCTTTAATCTATAGTAATTGAATCAATATTATTTCAACTGCCAGATAAAGATTATTGGATATCATTTCCTTTTAAAACTCTCCACGCAGTTAATTGACGGGCAGCTTTTATTTTATTTGCCAAAGCATTTGGTATCTCGCTGTTTATTTTATATATTTTTTCAGTATCTGTCCATAAACGATGATTGAAAACAATACCATTATAATCAAACAAACTGGGCCAAATACTGCTGTAAGTGTCACCCTTTTGGCCTACCATTTCTGCCAGAGTGGATATGATCTGCAAATGACAGCCAACTTTATTATCCGCTAGTAAATCTTTATCTACATTCTTGCCATAAAAGATACAGGGAACTGCCGATAATGTCTTTAAATCTACCTCTTTGGAAAAGTCAAACCGTTCAGCATGGTCGCCTGTTATTACGAACAGTGTATCCGGTTTATCTGCTTCAACTTTTTCAATAAAATTGCCCATACTTTGATCAGCATACCAGATATGTCCCATTTCATTTAAAGTTTCTTCATCAGAACCCAAACTATCCGGCAATTTTTGTTTTATTTCTTCTTTAGGAAAGCCTTTGGCTACAACGTCTATATTATAAGGCGGATGATTACTTGTCGTTAAAATAATATGGAATGTTCTTTCGTCTTTTTCTTCAGCTATATATTTTTCTACATATTTGAACAATATTTCATCAGGGCATCCCCATGAATTTCCGCCTTCATACTGAAAATCGCCTGCGCAATGAAACTCATCAAAATTTTGGGATAAAGTAAACTGTTTTATATCCTGCCAAGCTTCAAACCCGCCATACCAAAAAACTGTTCTATATCCTAAAGCTTTCATAACACTACCGATTCCTGTGCCATATTTTGTTTTATAACTTTCCGGCTGGCTGTTAGGATAAATTCCAGCATCTGCCAGTCCAGTCACGAAACCATTGATCGTAGGCATCGTTCCCGTCCCCTGAGCTAACATAAAATTGGTTTTAAAACAGTTAGGCGTATTGATCAAATTTTGTTCCTTTGTTACTAATCCCAAATCTTTATATTCTGGTAAAAATGGCCATAAAGCATGGCTTTCGCCGATTATAAGCACCACATTCCCCGGCGGCTGCTGCAATTTTGGAACAGCAACAACTTTTTTAAAGGCTTCATCAATATTGCCGGCTGAAGGATTCCCTCCTAATAATTCTATTTTTTGCCGAAGTGCATCCGCACTAATTTCTACATTATTAATTTTTTTAATTTTTCCAGCAATACTTTTAACTCTGTATAATGACTGTCCGTCATCCAATATAGCTTCATTAAGTAAATTGGATTTAAGCCGTTCGGCATTTTCCCAATTTACTGATTTGGCATAACTAAATGCCCCCCCATAACGAACAAATATCCAAAATATTGTCAAAAATATTATTATACCAAAACTATATAACCATCTTTTATTTTTGCTGATAAACTTGATCTTATATGTTCTTGTATCTAAAAATTTACATAATATCCATGCTAAAATAATCCCGCATATAATTGCTGCCGGCAAACGCCATAACAGCTGATATTCATTAACAGCAGTATCTATGATAGCACTGATATCATCATACATACCATTAATAAGCATGATATTGAATCCTGAATTAAAAATTTTATAATAAGGCACTCTTGCAAAAAATAAAACTGTAAATAACACTACTGATAATGAAGAAATTACTTTTCTCAACAAATCAGACGGCCATTTTGTAAATAACAGCTGCGGCAGCGTTGCAAAAACAGCTGATATCAATACTATTATCCCTGTGGTTTTAAGGCTCAACCTCAATCCATACCACAAACAGAGTATAACTTCCCTATAACTGCCATCTTCAAGCTGATAACTATATATGCTGATAAAAACAATTCTAAACAACGTAAATAAAGTTGTAAAAAACAAAAGCAGCTTTAATTCCTGCTGTAAATTTCTAAAGAACAAACTGAATTTTTCCAACTCGAACCAACTCTCTTAATAATAAACCAGAAAAAGCGGATATCATATCCGCTTTTTTATTATTTATCCAACATTGTATCAGCTGCTGCCACAACCTGTTCTACCGTCATCCTGGACATACACTGCAGATCATCGCAGCTGTGCTTCATTCCGTCTGCACATCCCTGACAAGGCGGTTGTGCCGTAACTATTACAGCATCCTTTGTATAAGGACCATAAAGCTTCGGATTTGACGGTCCATACATAGCAACGATAGGCACCTTCTGGCTGATAGCCACATGCATAGGACCGCTGTCATTAGTAATAATCAAACAACAACGGCGCATTGCAGCGGCCAGCCCGCCAATAGCAAAATGTCCTGTTGCAATAATCGGCCGCGTTTGCATATAACCTGTTGCTTCCGCAACCATCTCTTCATCCATTGGCCCGCCAAAAAATACTGTTTTATACCCCTTGGCCGCAAAAATATCTGCAACCTCAGCAAAACGTTCCGGCGGCCAGCGTTTAGTCGGTACGGCGCTGCCAATATTAAAGCCAATCAGTTTATCCTGATCAGTAATATTTTGTTCCTGCCAGAAAAGCTCTGCTTCTAAAAAATGTTCTTCCCCCGGAAAAATTTCCAGACCGTTATTACTCAGATCCTGCACACCTAACTGCTGCAATACATCAAGATACATATCAGCAGCATGCATAGACCTATCCAGCGGCGTAAAAACATCCCAAAACCACTTAAATATTTTATGCGTCGTACCTGTACGCAGTTTAACACTTGTCATCGCATCAATAAAAGAACAGCGCTCGTTAGGATGCAAATTAATGAGCACATCAAAATCAAGTTTGCTTAAATGCCTGGAACAGGCCCATAGAGACAAAATACTGTTGTCACGACCTTTTTTATCTATCGTGACAACTTCATCAAGGTACGGATTAAAAAGCACCACATCTTTTAGTTTTTCATCTACCAGCATAGTAATACGTGCATCAGGTGCAGCTTTACGCAGAGCATGGATAAAAGGCGTCGTTAAAGTCAAATCACCCAAGTGCATTAAAAACGTTACCAGTATCTTCTTGCCATTGAGTTCAACCATTACAGCCTCCTGCTTTTCTCGATATAAACCGCATATACCATCTCAGGTGTTATGTCATACATACAATGCCAGTCGTCACATTCTTTTTTTAAACACCCGGCACATGCAGCCGTACTCAAAATAACCGTCGCGTCATCAGAGCCATACGGGCCGGTCCGATCAGCTTTAGTCGGTCCATACATAGCAATCAAAGGTTTCTTCAACGCTGCTGCAAAATGCAGCGGCCCTGTATCCGCGCTGATAAAAAGATTACAGCCCTTGATCAGCGCTGCTAATTCGCGCAGACTCGTCTGACCGATCAAATTTATAAGCTGCGCCGGCTTTCCAGCCAACTCCGTAATTTTTTCTCCTTTAGCAGTATCATCAGGTCCACCTGCCAAAACAACACTGCAGCCATCAGCAATGATCATTTTGATCAAACTGGCATAATGCTCTGCCGGCCACTCTTTTGTTTTCCACCTTGCCCCGGGAACAACAACTATATATTCACCCTGCAGCTCATTTTTCTGTAATTTTTCCTGCACAGAAACAGTCTCTTTGGACAAATCAGGCAACGGGAAAACAATTTGCTCTGCCGAAGCGCCTAAATAACGTGCCACATCAAGATAACGCTCAATAACATGGTCATTACTGTGACTGCCGCAAATCGCTTTACTGACCAACCAGCTGCCTTCACGCATTTCACAATATCCAATGCGATCAGAACAGCCGCTGATAGCTGCAAGCACCGCACTTTTAAACAACCCCTGCATATCTATTACCAGATCAAATTTTTTAGAATGCAATAATCGGCGCATTTCCAGGAAATACGCCAATTTAGCCAGTAAATTCATTTTATTGAACTTTACCTTATCAAAATAAATTATCTCATCAATAACAGGCGGATCAGGTACAAAACCGGCAAACTGCGGATGCACCAGCCATGTTATTTTCGCTTTGGGAAAACGCTGCCGCAAAGCTGCCGCAAAAGGCAGCGTGTGCAAAATATCACCCAATGAACTCATTTTGATCAGTAAAATATTTTTATATTCCATGTATGCCTCTAATAACACTTATTTAAGGAATTATCAGCTTGATAAAGTCCAATAAATTTCCCTTTTCAAACAAATACCCTTTGATCCCGGCGGCCTCTGCCGCTTCTACATCACGTCTCTTATCACCAATCAGAAAAGATTTATCCTGATCGATATCATATTCTGCCATAGCCTGTAAAATAAGTCCCGGTTTCGGTTTGCGGCACTCGCAGTCAACAGCATACTCAGCAACGCTGCCAGACGGTAGATGCGGACAATAATAAAACTTTTCTATCTTCCCGCCGCTGTTAGAAACAATATCTGACATATACTGATGCAGTTTTTCCATTTCACCGACCGTATAATAACCTCGTGCTATCCCGCTTTGATTAGTCACGACAAAAACAAGGTACCCGGACTGTGTTAAATAGGTTATTGCCTCCAGCGCGCCTTCTATCCACTCCAGTTCATCGATCTTATATAAATAAGCTTTGTCGATATTCAGCACACCGTCGCGGTCAAAAAAGACTGCCTTATGCGCCATGAGTATAATAACCGCCGCTCTTGTCCAGGATAGCGCAGTATTCAGCAACAGCTTCATTCACGTCAGTAAAACCTCCGTCATACCCTGCCGCCAAAAGATTCGTCGCATCTGCCTGAGTATAGCTCTGATATTTACCCTTTAATACTTCTGGGAACGGCACATATTCCAATTCGCCACTGCCAAAATGTTTCAGTACACCTTTGGCCAAAGTATTAAAAGTATGGGCATGCCCTGTTCCGCAGTTAAAGACCCCGCTGATTTCAGGATGATCCCAGAAGAAGAAATTAACTTTAACAACGTCTTTTACATAAATAAAATCTCTTGTCTGTTCACCGGCACCATAATCTCCGTAAGCATCAAATAATTTAACCTTTTTCTCTGCCAGCCATTGATTATACATCTGGAAAACCATAGATGCCATTTTACCCTTATGATTTTCCTGCGGACCATAAACATTGAAATAGCGCAGGCCGACTAACTGACTGTTGGTCTTGCCAAAATAACGACGGGCATAATTATCAAAAAACAATTTGGAAAACGCATAAACATTTAAAGCTTCCTCACAGGCAGGCTCTTCACGAAATCCGTTTGTACCGCTGCCGTAAGTGGAAGCCGACGACGCATAAATCATCTGTATCTTACGGTCAACTGCAAAATGCATCAGATTTTTCGTATATTCAAAGTTATTCTGCATCATATATTTGCCATTATATTCCATCGTATCAGAGCAGGCGCCTTCGTGGAAAATAACATCAACATTCTCATGAGCAAATTTACCAGCCTTTAAAGCCTCAGAAAAATCCATTTTATCCATATAATCCATGACCTTCAGTCCCTGGATGTTTTTAAATTTGACCATATTAGTCAGATTATCCACAACTAAAATATCATCGCGTCCGCGATCATTTAAGCCTTTAACGATATTACTGCCGATAAAACCTGCACCGCCAGTTACAATAATCATAGTTTGCCCTCCTTCACAAATTGAGCTATCTGCTCCACAATACCAGTCGTCGAATAGCCATCTTCAAAATCAATGATCCTGACTTCGCCTGCATATTCCCTTCCGGCAACTTCCTCAGGTTTATAATCACCGCCCTTGACTAAAATATCAGGACGTATTTTTTCAATCAATTCCGTTGGTGTGTCCTGTTCAAACAATACCACTGCGTCAACACAAGCCAGTGCCGCTAAAACGCGTGCACGGTCAAGCTCATGTACTAAAGGTCTGACATCACCTTTCAGTTTCCGTACCGAAGTATCAGAATTCAACCCAACGACTAAATGCCTGCCGAGCCTGGCCGCTTTTTCCAAATAGCTGACATGCCCTACATGCAGAATGTCAAAACACCCATTAGTAAAAACTATTTTTTCCCCGCAGGATCTCCAGGTTTTAGCCAAAGATTCTATCTCGGACCAGCTCAAAGTTCTATAACCGCGGCCCTGTTTACGCTCTTCCGTCAGCAGATCCTTTAAAAGTTCCTCCCGATGCACAGGATACGTACCAACTTTTGCTACAACTATACCTGCAGCACGATTAGCCATAAATACTGCATCCTGTAAGGCAAGCTTCCCGGCAGCGCCTGCCAAAAGCGTTGCCGCTACGGTGTCACCGGCACCTGAAACATCGAATACCTCTTGTGCCGTAGCCGGGTCATTAATCACCAGGCCATCCACCCCGGCTAAAGTCATCCCCCGCTCACTGCGGGTGACCACAACATTTTTGATCGCATATTTTTCCCGGGCATTTTGGGCCAGACGCAGAACCTCTTCATCCTCATTAGGAACAAATTCTCCAGCCGCCTCGCACATCTCCTTTAAATTTGGAGTAATGAAATCACAGCCCCGATATTTATTCCAGTCAGCCCCCTTAGGGTCAATAAGCACCGGCACCTGATACTGATGCGCAGCCGCGATCACCCACTGCACAAAATTATCCGAACAGACACCTTTGGCATAATCAGAAACAATCACACCGTCCAATCCGGCTTCCAGTAAATTCTGGAGCCATAATGATAAGGCCTCTGTTTCTTCCGGAAACAAATCTCCTGTTTCTTCAAAATCCAGGCGCAGCATCTGCTGCTGCGCTCCCAAGATACGCATCTTCGTGATCGTTTCACGCTGCTGCGACTTGATCAAACCACTGTGATCGATACCTTTTTCGGCCATCATCGCTTCCAGTACTTCTCTGTTGTTATCGGCCCCGGTAACGCCACCCATAAAAACCCTGCATTCTAAATGTGCCAGGTTTGCAGCTACATTTGCGGCGCCTCCCAAAACAGACTTTATGCGTTTGACCTTATTAACAGGCACAGGAGCCTCCGGAGAAATGCGCTTGACCTCGCCATAAAAATAACGGTCGAGCATAACGTCCCCAATCACAGCAATTTTTAAATTTTGGATATGTTCAGCTAAAAAAGCAGTACATGACAAATTCGTCACTTTATTCACCATCCACCAATTCGCACAGAATATGGCCAATCAAAATATGTATTTCCTGCGCTCGAGCCGTAACCGGGCAGGGAACAGCCATGCAGATATCACAGACCTCTGCCATCTTGCCGCCCCCCTGAGCCGTCATCCCGATGCACTGTATCCCTTTAGCTTTGGCAACATCAATAGCCGCCAACACATTTTTACTGTTACCCGAAGTTGATAATCCGACCAAAACATCACCGGTATTTCCTAAGGCCTGCACCTGTCTTGCAAAAACAGTATCATAGCCATAGTCGTTAGCTACTGCGGTCAAAATAGAAGTATCTACGGTCAAAGCTATAGCCGGCAGACCGTTGCGCTCCTTTTGAAAGCGTCCTACGAATTCAGCCGCTAAATGCTGACTGTCGGCGGCACTGCCGCCGTTGCCGCAAAACAAAACCTTCTTGCCGTTTTGCAAGGCCTGTCGAATAATTTCCGCACTGGCTGCAACCTGCTCTAAAATTCTGCTTTCTGCAACCTGCTGTGCCAAAGTAATATGTTCAGCAAAACGCTGTTTAATGGTTTCCATAGTTCACCTGCTTTACCAATTAAGGAAGTTATAACGGACTCTGAAAGTATTGCCATGATCTTTTCTGTGATCCTGCTCATATTCAAATTCAATGGCCCAGCAGCAGAACCTGTGCGTCCATCTGTAATTTGTTTCATAATTACTGTGTTTGCCCAAATCATAACGGTTGACAATCGTAAAAGTATTTTTATCATCAAGTTTAAAGCTCAGTCCGTTACGAAGCTCCCTGCCCATATCAGGCTGTCCGTAATCATAGAGATTGCTTGTTCTGTCCTCACGGTAATAGCCGACCCAGGTATCCCATTTCGGAGCCAGCTTTTGGCCTAAAGTTGCATAATACATCATTGTGGACTGCGTTTCGTCAGTATAGCTTTCTGTTACCCATTTTTTACCTACAGTCAGGTCAAGGAAAGTATTTTTACTGTTGAACAGATAAATCCGGTCATGATTCAAATAAGCAGCATACTCTGTATGCCAGCTTTTGATACTGCTCTTTTCGTTACGCCATAAACCATGAGTAATATACGCACTGTATGTCAACGGCAAATTGTCGATCAAACGATGGCTTTTATAATATAAGCCGATATCTCTTTCTTTGCGGATCCATTCATCATCTTCTTCATCCCAGCCGTCCTGAAACTTTATATTAAAGTTACGCTCATCGTGATTGATGCCGTACATGGGTTTATAACCGGCCTTAGAATAATAAGCCAGATCGGCATAAAAATCTGTTTTCGGACCTAAATTATAATCGACCTGCAGTTTAGCATACATTCCATTATCGCTGCCGTCATACCCGATACGCGGCATTATTCTATTTTCACTCTCACCATCTAATCTATTGACCCATAAATCACGCGAGTAGATATGCTTGCCTTTGGCATAAACCTTAACATCTCTGGCGACCATTTTTTCTTTGGGATAAATCTCAAAAGTTTTTGCCGTTATCAGCAGACAAGGATCATGCTCCACAGCCGGACAGCGTGTTGTCTGTCCGCCCTCGTCCACAACTATTTTATCCGGATAAATCGTTGCATGCGGTGCTTTAAAATAGTCTTTGGCACCTTTGCCGTCAATTTGTTTGATCTCACCAGTCTTGGAATTAAAATTATAATGGACCCATTCCCCATTCATGGTAGTATCCGGCTCCTGCAGTGTTCCGCCCTGCTTAAGCCAGACATCCCCGGTCTTCATATTGCCTTCGGCCCTGGTAGTCAGAATAGTTTCATCCCCCTGCACTATCTTGACATTACCTTCAGCAAAAAAGTCTCCGCTGCCCTGGTCATATGTAGCACTGTCGCTCCATAAGGTTATCGGCATCGGCTCAGCAGACTCCGCCTGTTTCTTCTTCTTGCTCTTATCTTTAATTACACCAGCTTCCCGCTCCTGCTTCTGTTCCTGAAAATCAGGCGCGGCATAACGCGAATCACCGGTAACATAGTCGTCGGCAAAAGCTGCCTGTGATACTGCTAAACTCATTAAGCAAGCAGTTGCTAAGACTTTCTTCTTCATGCTTTCTCTCCTCAGTCAAATTTATCATTTATAAAAAAGCATACAAATATCCACTACATATTATATCACAATTTTAAATAAAAAACCCGCCACTAAGGCGGGTTTTACTGATAATTCAAATTTTATTTTCCCTGATAAACCATACCCTGGATAGTAGTATCTTCCATAGTTTGTACATAAGTAGTAGAACCAACGGGAATGACTACTGCTTTACCGGTAACAAAGGCACCGCCTAAAGCACCGATAGGCCCTAAAACGATCATACCGCCGATTGCCGCTCCTGCTGCGCCGGCTGCAGTCTTAGCCTCCTGTTTAGCCAGATCGCCGATATAGACCGGAACCTTAGTTCCGTCAAGAGCATAAACATGAGTAAAATCTACGTCAATACGGGCATCACGGCCAAAGCTGCGCGGCTGTACAACCTTTTTGATAGTACCTTCTCCTAACGCACCTTTAGGAAGTACCAGCACATCATTCACATAAACATTGTCAGCAATTTTAAAATGCACAGGTTCACCGGCTTTGTCTTCTCTGCTGCTCAGTTCCTCAGTAAATTCTACTTTAATCACAGAATCCTTAGGTAAAGTAACGCTTTCAACAGAAATCACACCATCGGTAAAAGCGATATTCGCCAAAGCTTCCAATCTGGAAGAAAGAGAGCCTTCATCAATTTTGCCGTTAAGCATCATTTCTACTGCCTCGATACGGGTCTTGGCAGGACCACCGGACATACTTTCATTAAACTGCCATTCAATAGCGTTGAGTTTAGTTAAAAACCCGGCTTCATTACTGGCAGGGCTGCCTTTAAGATAATCATACAGGTTATCAATACGATCTAAAATAGCGTCGCTGGTAACAGTACCATAAACATCATCTTCCAAACTATCCATACGGCCGACCAATGCACCTGCCTGCTCAGTACCATATAACATCTTTTCCATCGCGGAAATTTTATCAGTAGCAGACATTTGTGTCACTGCTGCCGCAGCCGGTACAGCGCCGCCCAAATCATCAGCATTCATGGCAAAACCAGGCGCAACTGATGTTACACAGAAAACCAAAGTCAAAAGCAAAGTAAGGAGTCGTCTTTTCATTACAATACCTCCGTTATTTATTATTTTTATGAAGCTATTATACCATATAAAGTGCGTAAAAAAAATAGGCGACCACAAGATAATGTGGTCACGCCTTTATTTTTTATAATTATTTAACACTTCTGTCACAGATTCAGTTATTTCATCCATTTTCGCAAACCTTCTTCTATGCTGAGCCCGTTTAGAAGGCTTCAGCTCTTCCATGGATTTGCGGTATTCTTCTATCGGCATTTCAAAAAAACGCTGATCTTTACATACCTGTCCTTCACATTCCTGCCAGAAATCATCCAGCGAGGTTTTTAATTTGCGGTCCCTGCGTACATGATTCATCGCATAATACCCGGCATTGGAAACGGCATATAAATGCTTACATCCCAATCCTGCCGCCACATTCCTGATGCCATAGAAAATCAGATTTTTGGTACGGTAACCAAAAAAAGCTTTGGTCAGACCTTTTATGATCTCACTGCCGTTAGGAGTTCCCTGCAACGCGCCTATCCACAGTGACAGCTCATTATCTTCCGGCGACGGAGCCAGCCAAAACATGATCTGGTACAGTTCGTCTGCACCCAATGAAAGTACCAGCGAAAGGCAGCCTTCCTTACGCTGACCTCCATGAAACCACAGTTCCATTACCACCGGCTGTTCTTCATATACATCTTCCCACAACCTGATACGTTCGCCATTAACATATAATTTTGCTATAGCTTCATCGTTAAATATATTTTCCATATATTCAATATGATTCTTTACTATGGCAATACGCTCATCCCAGGTAGAATCTTTATAAAAAAACGCACGGGTAGTTTGTTCCACAAATGAAGTAGTATGTTCCAGCATCGCTTGACGCTGCGGAGTTGCTTTAAAAAAATCCAGTAAATCGTTAATCTGTCCTTTATGTAAATGACAACGCGTCATAAAAACGATGTAACGTTTCCACTCTTTCAAAATATGTGTTTTATACAAATCTTTGCCAATATACTTTAAAGTCTGTGTATCCATTTCTACCTCGTCAACAATATTATTGTTCATATTATACCACAATTGCCATTAAGCTTCTATGGATAATTACAGATAAAAAAACGACCGCCAAAGCGGTCGTTTTTACAGCTCTTAAATTTAGAAAGTAAAGGTCACGTCAGTCCACAGCCTTTTATCTTTCAAGCTGCTGCCTTCACTGGTAACAGTTTTGGCTTTGGTATCATAATAGGCCAAAGTAGCAACGATGTTTTTAGCAACAGCATAGTTTGCGCCTACTGCATAACCTTTAAAGCCTGTATTCCAGAAAGTATTGGCATCGGTAGTATGTTCCCAATAAGTACCTTCGCCCTGATCATAGTAACGGGCAAAAATACCATAAGACCCGGCATCAGATGCCTGAGCGCCTTTATAATTCAAACCAACAGTCCAGCCGTCGTCGTCAGAATTTCTTTCACCGTCCCAGTTAGAATTGAGGTACATACCGGAAAGTGTCAGATCATTATTAAAGTTATATGCTGCACCAACATGCCAGATCCCGTCATCTTTACCAGAATCTCTGCCCATAACATCCTGGAACTTCACATAACCGGCAGCCAGGTTCAGCGAATCGCCAAGATTACCGGAAACCTCACCGCCGTAATATCTGTTAGCGATTGTTTTAGTTGCAATAACATTATTGACATCGAAATCAGTATCGTCGGAAGCCTTACCCATATAAGCTTTAACTTTAATACGGTCGCCATAGGTAGCAACCAGGCCGTCAGCCTGGGCATCCATAATATTGCCGTCTGCCAGGAAGGCATCGATACGTCCTGCCTGCAAGCCAACGCCACCAACGCGGCCATTGACATAAGCACGTTTAAAATCTGTACCCTCATCACCCTGATCATTGCTGAAGTCCTGAATATTCTGGATCATAGCCGTGTAAGTCCAGTCATCATTGATCTGACCATTCAGCCACAAACGGCTACGCAAGTCAGAATCATATTTGCTGCCCTGATTAGCTTTTGCTTTTTGGTCAACGTAGCGGGCACGAATTTCACCAGTGATTTTTACATTATCCGATTTCTTTTCAAGACCAGCAACACGCACGCCTAAAGAATCAAGCTCATCGGCAAATTCAGCTGCCAGACGATCTACATTAGCGCCTTTAGCCATAGCTTTGGCTACGATCTGTGCCATTTCATAACGGGTCATCAAACGATCGCCGCCGAAAGTTCCATTAGGATAACCGTCAATAATACCTTCTGCCGCCAGTTTATTGACAGCATCATAAGCCCAGCTGTTTGCCGGCACATCAGAAAACGGATTAGCTGCGTAAGCCGAAGCAGTTACGCCTAAAGCCATCGCCATACCTAAAACTACAGATTTGTTCATTTTCTATTCCTCCTCAGGAAAGATATTTTCTGCAGTCCGTAAATTCCAAACAGAAATCAACAACATTTCGGACAAGTCACCTTGTTACCTCTTCCGTCTGCTGCCGCCTGCTCCTGAAATCTATCGGCTACGTCACCTATCTTAAACCCCGTCAACCCCAGATGCAAATTAGCTTAATTGCAAAAAAGTTTAACTTTAAACAAGTTAATGGAATAAAAAAATTTAAGAAAGCTTTATTGAAACAAATTCAGGCAGCAGATCATCTTCAACCAATCTCAGCATAAAATAAAAGAAAGCGGACGCATACGCGTCCGCTTAAGTCTCTAAGTTAATCTTAGAAAGTAACGATCAATTGAGACCACAAGGTTTTCATTTTGTCGTCAGAATAGGTTTGTTTCAGATCATAGTATTCGATACCGGCGATCATGTTTTTAGCAACAGTATAGTAACCAGCTACGCTGTAACCTTTGAAGCCTTCACCGGAATAGGTCGGGCCATATTCACCGTTCATGGTGTGTTGGATAGCAGTACCTGCAGCCTGTTGATAGTATTTAGCAACTAAGCCCACAGAACCCGGTTTGGAAGCTTTAGCGCCGCCCAAAGTACCGGTAACTACAAAGCCGTCTTTATCGCCGTCAAGATCTTCAACATCAGATCTCAAGTACATAACGCCCAGGGATGCTTTATCGCTGAAGTTATAAGTTGCGCCAACGTTCCAGATGCTGTCGTCGTCGCTGGTGATAGGAGTAGCATCACCTTCAAATTTAGTCCAGCCGGCTTCTGCATTTAAAGCGCCGATTTTACCATTAACGCGTGCGCCATAAATTTTATCGAAGCCCCAGTTTTTGAAAGAGTTGGTCGGTTTGCCATAGAAGGCTTCCAATTTCACTTCTTTACCGAAAGTCAGGTTTACACCATCATAACGGGTATCATAGATATTACCATCTGCAAGGTTCAGGTTCTGACGACCTGCAGAAACGCCTACAGCACCGATTTTACCTACAACGTAAGCACGTTGGAATTCAGTGCCTTCATTGCCGATATCATCTGCTAAATTTTCGTCATTTTGCAGCATGCCAACATATTTCCAGTCGTCATTGATTTGACCGTTGATGGAAATACGGGAACGCAGTTTGGAACGATAACCGTCGATATCGCCGGAATAATCAGTGTAGTCATAACGTACCTGACCAGTGATTCTAACGTTATCAGATTTTTTCTCCAAAGCTGCAACGCGTACGCCAAGGCTGTCCAGCTCGTCAGCAAATTCAGCTGCCAAACGGTCTACGTTAGCGCCTTTTGCCATTGCTTTTGCTACGATTTGAGCCATTTCGTAACGGGTCATCAGGCGATCGCCACCAAAAGTGCCGTTGCCATAACCGTCAACGATACCAGCTGCTGCCAGTTTGTTTACGGAATCATATGCCCAATGACCTGCAGGTACATCGGAGAAGGGGTTTGCAGCATAGGCAGAAGCAGTTACGCCCAATGCCATTGCCATTGCAAGTACTAAAGATTTTTTCATGTTTCTTTCCTCCTCGGAAATTTATTAAGCTTATAAAGACTTTGCGCTCAAATAAATAATTCCGAATCTCCTTTAGTGCGAGTTGCCTTGTTTCCTCTACTTACGGAAATCCATTTCATTATTTTTTTGATCTAAAAGTATAAGCTTTTATATATTCTAAACACTGGCCTTCCTTTTTGCAAGATTAATTGCTATTTATTTATTTTAACTGAAAATCAGTAAATTCATCATTTTATAAGCTTTTAATTATTTTTTCTGCCAATATCCTATAATTTTATTTTTTAAAATTGCATTATTACACCAAAAATTATTTTCGCCTATACTATCTCTATTCTTATAAAATAAGGCCATTGTATATAACAAATGAATTATGTTAGAATAAGTAAATTACGAATATAAAGGAGATCCTAAAATGAAAAAAACGCTACTTACAGCAGGTATCATCCTGGCAGCCTGCCTGCCTTCATTCAGCTCCGAAGCCTCAAATAATATTATTCCGACCCCCTCTCGAAACAGCTATTATCAAAACATCAGCAGTTATACGAACATAACCCTGGGCATGGCCGATAGGGAACGCAAAGAACAGGAAGCCTGGGACCGCGAAAAGAAACGGCGCGGCAAAGAATATGAATCCGACAAGCAAGAGCGTCGGGACCGTGAACGCTGGGAACGTCAGGAAGAGAAAAAACGCACAGAGGAAAACCGTCACCATAAAAAAGACAAAAAACGTAAGAATGACAGTGATTTTGAACGTCATCGCAAATGGAAATTCGACCCTTCTCAATCGGGAGGAGAAGGTGACTGACAGCAGGAACCAAAAAAGGGCAGCTGATCTATGATCAGCTGCCCCTTTCAATAATAAGCCTATTTAAATTGGGTCACCTTTTTCAAATAACTGCGTACAGTCTTGGCAAATTCTTCGCTCTTCCAATCACTGCGTACAGTCAAAATCTCTTCAATTTCCATATCGTCAGAATACTTTTTAACATAATATCTGCCGGTAACTTTGTTCAAAAATGCAAACTCACCGCTCATATCCAGCTTCAAAGTAGGCTCGCGACGGGGAAACAAAGCTTTGTCATCCAGTTTATCAAGCGACATGGCAATAACGATATCCGCACCGCTTTCACGGGCAATACGTTCCAGGTTGGCTTTACTGAAATCAGAAATATTCCTGCTGCCTACTGCCTTATCCACAACGTCCTCGGCAATCATATCAAACTCAGGAAACTTAAACGTATCCATGATCTCTTCCATGTAAATCATACTTGCAGTAGTATTATCTTCTACATGGTTAGCCAGCGGAACAACAGCCAATTTTGCGGCTTCAGCCTTACCTGCTGCCGGCAGTACAAAACAAACAGCCAAAACAGCCATTAGTACAAAATTCATAATTTTTTTCATTAAAGAGCCTCCTCTATACCAGATTAGATGTCTACTCTGAACATCTTAGCACATTTTAACTGTAAAAAACAAGGGGAGATACAAATTTGCTTTTTTCACAAGAACCTTTGTTAAATTTTATTACGTTTCCTTTAAAAATATAAACGATAAAAAATAACGTCAGCCTTAATGGCTGACGTTATTTTTTATAAAACTACAGGTTATTTCCCCGCAACCTTTTTAAAGGCATTACGCACTACATTCTGCAATACTTCATGTTCCCAGTCACCGCGCACCGTGACGGCTTCCTCGATCGTTCTGGTATCACGCAGGTCTTTATAATAATAAGCACCAGTAACAGTATTCAGCGAAGCAAATTTGCCGCGCAGATCCATTTTCAAAGTTGCTTCTTTACGCTGCGGCATCCGCTTAGCATCCAGTTTGTCCAGCTGCATAGCCACTACAACGTCAGCGCCGGTAGCCTGAGCGACCTTCTCTAAAGCAGCTTTGCTGTAATCAGCAAGGCCATTTTCACTGCCGATAGCTTCCAGCACTACATCCTCACCCAAAAGGTCAAATTCAGGATAACGGAACAGCGCCAAAGCTTCCTGCATGTAAATGGTACCGGCCAGTTCATCGCCAGCAACATGATTAGCCAACGGCACAACGGCTACTTTAGCCGCTTCGGCCTTACCGCCTAACGGCAGAGCAAAGCAAATCGTAACTAACGCCAAAAGCACATAATTAAAGAATTTTTTCATTATTTACCTCCTTCAGTAAAAAGCATCTGAAGATATCTTAACACATTTCCTAACAATCAAAAACTGTTTTGTTGAAAAAAGCGGCTGCCTAAGCAGCCGCTTTTAAATTTACAGTATCTAATTCAGTTAAATTAGAAAGTGAAAGTCAGGTCAGTCCAGATGATTTTGTCTTTAGCAGACTCACCAAATTTGTCAGCCAATTTAGATTTTGTATCATAGTAAGCTGCAGTAAATACCATATTTTTAGCAACAGTATAATTAGCACCTACACCATAACCTTTAAAACCAGTCATGCCAAAAGTATTGGCATCAGTAGTATGGGCAACATAGGTTTGTGCGCCCTGGTCATAGTAATTAGCAAACAGACCATAGGAACCAGCTTTATCAGCTTCTGCACCCTTCCAAGTCAAGCCAACAGTCCAACCATCATCATCAAGAGCTTTATCGATATCACTGCTGCTAACTCCTTCAGCACTTGCATCACCTTTCAGGTACATAGCATTCAAACCGAAATCACCGAAAGAAGTACCGGCACCAACAAACCAAATAGCGTTATCAATATTGCTGTTTTTCGCACCCATATCTTTGAAATTATAATAACCAGCAGTAGCATTTACAACACCAAAGTCAGCTGTGATTTCACCACCGGCATAATTCCCACCAGTTTTCACATCATAACTATCAGGATGTCCTTTGAAACCAGGAACTACTGTAATGTCATCAGTTGCTTTACCAGCAGCTAACATTACCTTTACTTTATCACCATAGGCAAGTTCAACACCATCAGCACGGGTATCATAAATATTACCGTTAGCAAAGAAAGCATTGTAACGACCAGCAGTTACATCCATACCGCCTAATTTACCCTGTACATAAGCGCGTTGGAAAGAAGTATCTTCGTTGCCTTTATCGTCAGAAAAGTCTTGTGTGTTTTGGATCATGCCAGTATATTTCCAGTCTTCGTTAACCTGACCAGTAACCCAGATACGGGAACGCAGATCAGAGTCATAAGAATGACCAAGCAATCCACTACCATCATGATCTGCGTAACGGAAACGAGCTTCACCGGTGATTTTAACGTTGTCAGATTTTTTCTCCAAAGCTGCAACGCGTACACCAAGGCTGTCCAGCTCGTCAGCAAATTCAGCTGCCAAACGGTCTACGTTAGCGCCTTTTGCCATTGCTTTTGCTACGATTTGAGCCATTTCGTAACGGGTCATCAGGCGATCGCCACCAAAAGTGCCGTTGCCATAACCGTCAACGATACCAGCTGCTGCCAGTTTGTTTACGGAATCATATGCCCAATGACCTGCAGGTACATCGGAGAAGGGGTTTGCAGCATAGGCAGAAGCAGTTACGCCCAAAGCCATAGCCATTGCTAATACTAAAGATTTTTTCATTGTTATTCCTCCTCAGGAAATTATTAAGTTTATAATTTTGCTGTTTTAGAATAACTTCTTTAGCAAGCATTGCGGCGAGTTGCCTTGTTTCCTCTGCAAATCCAACTATAGAGATTATTCCTTAATCAACTGATTATAAACTTAATTTATTTTACATCGTTTTTCCGAATTTGACAAGTATTTTTTATTTTTATGCGGTAAAAAAACAGTAAAAATGCTATTTAAGGTTAAATTTTCTAAGTATTTATGCAATTCTATACATTTTATAAGATATTAATAAAAAACAGGACAGCTTATGCTATCCTGTTTTTTTGTATCAAGTTATTCAGCCCTTAAAGCACGGTCTATTTCCACACGAACAGCGCGACCCCATTCTTCATGAACCCAGTCCCAACGGCTAGTCAAAGCTTCCTGGATAGTTTTATCACTATAGATTCTATGTTTATAGAATGTATCATTTAAACGGCTGTAAGCAACAGTATAACCTTTCATATCAAGTTGCAGCAATCTCTCTTGACTGGAATCAATAGGAGTATCATCTAAAACATCTAACTGCATAGCAATTACTACGTCAACATCACCGTCTTTAGCAATCGCACGCAAAGTGTCTTCATCCGGCAAAGCATCAGTAATATGGGCTTTTTCGATAGCAGCAGTCAGCTTGTCATTTTCTACCAGCATAAAACCATCTTTACCATTCAATGTCCCAATAGCTTCCTGATAAAATATCTGGGTGACCAAATCATCACTCTTGACGTTGTTGACCAAAGGGAGCAAAGCCACTGTAGCCGCTTCGGCAGAACTGAAAGCAGGAATGGAAAAACAAACGGTCATAATAGTCAGAATAAAATATTGCAGAATCTTTTTCATTTATTAACTCCTCCAACCGCATTATATAATGCTCAATATATTTATATTCTAACACAAATGAAACTAAAAAGACAGAGTAAAACAGAAAAATATATACTTTAGCCTTATCTATCAAAAAAAACAGGACAGCAAATGCTGTCCTGTTTAATTGTTGATGTAACAACTTTACTAATACTAAGATTAGAAAGTGAATACAACCTGGCTCCACAAAGTTTGAGCGTCTTTGCTTCCTTCTTTAGTATCCAAGTCATACCATTCAACTTGAGCTACAATGTTCTTAGCTAAAGTATAGTTGGCAAATACGCTGTAACCCTTAAATCCGCCATTAGCAGTAAAGAGAGAGTCATCAGCCAAACCATTCATAGTATGATCAATATAGGTTGAAGCACCTTGGTCATAGTATTTAGCAACTAAGCCCCAGCTACCAACTTGAGCAGCTTTAGCGCCTTTATAAGATGCTGTTACTACATAACCATCGTCATCGCCTTTATACTGGTCTTTATCACCATTCAGGTACATAGCACCTAATTTGAAATCCTTATTGAATGCATAATCAGCACTCAATGCCCAAATTTTATCATCAATACCTTTTACTTCTTTTACGTTGTCGAAGCTATAATAACCAGCAACTAAACCTAAGTTACCAATTTTTCCACCCAATTCTGCATAGTAGGTGTCTTCAGCGTTATTAGTTTTTAATCCAGCAACTGTAACGCCATCACGATTAGAAGCTTTACCATAACCTGCAGTCAATTTAACGTCTTTGCCATAGGAAAGTTGAACGCCGTCAAAACGATTATCGTAAACATTACCATCAGCAAGTTTATTATTATAACGGCCAGCCTGTACAGCTAGGCCACCCAATTTACCGTTCACATAAGCACGTTGGAAAGTAGTATCTTCGTCGCCTGCCGAAGTTTTAAAATCCTGTTCATTTTGAATCATACCAGTATATTTCCAATCATCGTTTACCTGGCCAGTAACCCAGATACGAGAACGCAATTTAGTGCCGTAATTGTTAACGTCACCATCGTTATCTTGGTAGTGATAACGAATTTCACCAGTGATTTTTACGTTGTCGGATTTTTTCTCCAAAGCTGCAACGCGTACGCCAAGGCTGTCCAGTTCGTCAGCAAATTCAGCTGCCAAACGGTCTACGTTAGCGCCTTTTGCCATTGCTTTTGCTACGATTTGAGCCATTTCGTAACGGGTCATCAGGCGATCGCCACCAAAAGTGCCGTTGCCATAACCGTCAACGATACCAGCTGCTGCCAGTTTGTTTACGGAATCATATGCCCAATGACCTGCAGGTACATCGGAGAAGGGGTTTGCAGCATAGGCAGAAGCAGTTACGCCCAAAGCCATAGCCATTGCTAATACTAAAGATTTTTTCATTGTTATTTCCTCCTTCGGAAATGTTTTATTTTTATAAAACGTCCCGGAAAGGAATCTGTGCGCATCAGTTTGCTTCATGCGAGTTACCTAGTTTCCTCTACTCGGCGCACTGTTTTGCTTCGATACTTTCCTAAACGCATTATAAACAGGTTAAAAAACAATTATTATCCTATATATAATTCATTGTTTGGACATATTTTACATTATTTTCAGAATTATTGCAAGTTATTTTGTTAAAAATATAACTAATGATTGTATTTTTCTTTATTTTCGGATAATTCGCTGTTTTTACCAAAGCGTTGCCGCGTCCTGTTTGCCAACGAAAAATTATTTTTACAGGCTATGCTTTTATAAATTACTTATTTGCAGCTGTACTGCCGTATCTGCAGGCTATTTTCAACATATTTAAAAAGTTTTTAAATCTAATTGCTACTGCTATTTTCCGCAGAAATAGGTTAAACTATAGATACAGAAACTTATCTGCACAGGGTGAATTTTTTAAACTTCTCCCGGGTAAATACCTGTACTAAAAAACCTTTTAATAAGGAGGGATATTGTATGAAAAAACAAGAATTATCGTGGAAGGCCGGCGGCCAGCAGGGCGAAGGCTTAGAGAGCCTGGGTGAGATTTTCGCCGCAGCTTTATGCTCTCTGGGCTATGACGTTTATGGTTACCGTCAGTTTTCGTCCCGGATCAAGGGCGGCCACACCAGCTATAAGCTGCGTATCGCCAACCATCCGGTAGCTACGATCGCCAGCAGCTGCAATCTGCTGATCGCGATGGACCCGGACACACTGGAGGTGGATGCGCCTGAACTGACGGCTGAAGGCATTTTAGTTACCGATGCTGCCTGGCTGGAAGGTAAAAAGCCAAAGGTACGCACTGTTGCTCTATCCTGGAACGAACTGAGCAAAGCAGACGGTAAAACACTGCCGAAAAACATTCTGGCTTTAGGCATCACCGCCGCTTTACTGGGCATCGATACTGCCAAACTGCTGCCGCTGCTGGAAAAACAATACGGCCGCAAAGGCGCCGAGGTCATGGAGACAAACCGCCTGGCGCTGGAAACGGGCTACGAATATATTAAAAATAATTATCATGATCTGCTGGCAGCCTTTACGATGCCGGAGCTGGAAAATCCACAGCCGAAGCTGTTTATGCTGGGCAATGAAGCAGTAGCTCTGGGGGCTTTGACCTCGGGCGCCAAATTCATGTCGGCCTATCCGATAACTCCCTCTTCAGAAATTATGGAATATATGGTAAAATACGCACCTGCCGAAGGCGGCGTGATGCTGCAGACGGAAGACGAGATCTCGGCCTGCACGATGGCGATCGGCGCAGCTTATGCCGGCGCCCGCGCTTTTACTGCGACAGCAGGCCCAGGCTTATCGCTGATGGCGGAAGCAATCGGCCTGGCGGAAATGACAGAGACCCCGCTGGTCGTGATCGATACACAAAGAGGCGGCCCCAGTACCGGCCTGCCGACCAAGCATGAGCAGTCGGACCTGATGGCAGCGATCTATAATACACACGGCGACACTGCCAAAATCGTTATTTCGCCTTCTTCTATAGAAGAATCTTTTTACGACACTTTTGAAGCCTTTAATCTGGCTGAAGAATATCAATGTCCGGTCATCGTGCTTTCTGACCTGCAGCTGTCTTTAGGCAAACAGTCCGTAACCAGCCTTGATTACGGCAAACTGCAGGTGCGGCGCGGCAAGCTGGTCAAGGACGGATTGCCGGAAATCAAATCGCCGGAGTATTTTAAACGCTATGATCTGGAAGCAGAAGGCAGCATTTCCATGCGAGTCCTGCCGGGCACGCCAAACGGCATCAGCCTCGGCACCGGGCTGGAGCATGATGAAGTTGGCCGGCCTTCCGAAAACAGGGCCATGCGTACAGCACAGTCCGATAAACGCCTGCGCAAGGTCCGCAGCGTTGTTGATACATTTGAAAACCCGCTTTATGAAGACGCTCCCTATCCGCAAAGCGATCTGCTGATCATTGGTATGGCAGGCACCCGCGCCGTCATCAGCGAAGTTGCTGAGGAGCTGCGCGAAAAAGGCCTGCGCGTCAATCATGTCCAGATTCGGCTGTTATCGCCCTTCCCGGTCTGCGCTCTCAACCATTATCTGCAGGAAGCGAAAAAAATCGTCGTCGTCGAGCACAATGCCACGGCACAGCTGGCACGGCTGATAAAAATGAATGTACCGCCCTGTCCGGAGCTGCATTCTATCTTAAAATACAACGGTGATATTTTCTATAAAGAAGAATTGCTGGCCAAATGCAAGGAGGTGCTGTAAGATGTCGAATTTAGCTAGTTTTCAAAATCAGGTAAAACCCAACTGGTGTCCGGGCTGCGGTGATTACGCCGTTCAAATGGCTCTGCAGCAGGCAGCAGTAAAACTAAATCTGGAACCGCATCAGCTGGCACTGGTTTCCGGCATTGGCTGCAGCGGCCGTATCGGCGGTTATCTATACGCCTACGGCATGCATACAACTCATGGCCGCGCTCTGCCTTTTGCCCAGGGCGTTAAGCTGGCAAACCCTGAATTGACTGTTATCGCCTGCGGCGGCGACGGCGACGGCTTTGCCATTGGCACAGCGCATACTATCCATGCTATGCGCCGCAATGTCAATATCACTTATATCCTGATGGATAATCATGTCTATGGCCTTACCAAAGGTCAGACATCTCCCCGCAGTGATGTTGGCTTTAAAACCAAGACCACGCCGACAGGCAATATCGAGACCCCGATCGCTGCTTTGGAACTGGCTTTAGCTTCCGGAGCAACTTTTGTAGCGCAGGGCTTTTCAGCCCAGCTGCCGCAGCTGGTAGATCTGATCGTCGCAGCCGTACGTCACGAGGGTTTTTCCTTCGTGAATGTGTTCAGCCCCTGCGTAACTTTTAACCATACCAATACTTATGAATGGTTCCGCGAGCATCTGAGCGACGTCAAAGATATTGCCGGCTACGACCCGCATGATAAAGGTGCGGCCGCACGGCATATTATGGAAAAAGAAGGTATGCTGACCGGGCTGCTGTACGAAAACGACCGCGCTTCTTACGAACAGGCCAGCGGCCTTGTCGGTTTCAACACTATTAAAAACGTTGAAAAAATGCCGCAGGCAAACTTTAACAAACTGCTGGAAGGTTTTAAGTAAAAACAAAATAAGCAAAATAAAAAATACCACCCAAAGGGTGGTATTTTTTATTAACAGCACTTTAAAACATATTCAAAAACAGGGTAATAATAAAGGCATTGATAAAATCAATGAACAGACTGCCGACCAAAGGTACGATAAAATAAGCTTTAGGCGCCGGCCCGTAACGTGCAACGATAGCATTCATATTAGCCATGGCATTAGGCGTGGCACCCATACCGAAGCCACAGCCGGCAGCGGTAATAACAGCGGCCTCATAATCGCGCCCCATTAAATTGAAAATAACAAAGCGGGCAAACAAAGCCATCATCGCCGTCTGCGCCAGCAGCATTACCACCAGCGGCAGTGCCAGTTCGCTGAGCTGCCACAATTTCAGTCCCATCAATGCCATTGAAAGGAAGATCGACAGCGACACGCTGCCCATAACGTCGATTTCTTTGGAAAAAACTTCGTACCTTCCGGTCAGGTCGGACAGGTTGCGAATAACGGCAGCCGCCAGCATCGCCCCGATGTACGACGGGAAGGTAACACCAAAAGATGTTATCAGGCCTGTGATCCACGACCCGATACCCATTGCCACCAAAAGCTGACCGATACCGAAAAGGAAATATTCTTTATCGACAGCATAAGCTTCCTTCCCGACAACAGGAGTTTTATGCACCGGCTCCTGCACACATTCAAAACAGAAAAGATTGTCTTTATCGATCAGATAACGGGCGATCGGCCCGCCGATAACGCTGCCCATAACCAGACCGAAGGTTGCCGCAGCAATAGCCACAGTCGCCGCCCCCTGCGCGCCCATCTGTTCGAGCAGAGGACCGAAGGAACCAGCCGTACCATGCCCGCCGACCATCGGGATCGAACCCGTTGCCATACCGATCAGCGGCCCCAAATTAAAAACAGAGGCCAGTCCGATACCAACAAGGTTCTGCAGAACGATAAGCACGGCGCAGACAGCTACCAGCTTCAAAACGCTGAGTCCGCCTTCTTTCAGCATACGCAAGCTGGCTGTATAACCAATGCTGGTAAAAAACATCGTCATAAAAAATCCCTGCAGCGATGTATCCAGCGTCAAATGCCAAAAGCCTCCGGTCGTCATGACAAGATTCAGCAGAGAAAACAGAACGCCGCCGATAACCGGAGCCGGGATACAGTACTGGTCAAAAATATTGAACCTGCGTTTTAAACGCAGGCCAACATAGTATACAACTACTGCTACAGCAGTCATTTGGTACATATCCAAATCAATATTCATCAGGTATCACGATCCTTAAAAAAGATTGTTCCACCCATTCGTCCATCATAAAAGGTCAATGTAATCGCAAGCCGCCAGGGCAGCTTCCGTACCATCAGCGGCAGCCGTCGTCAGCTGGCGCACCTTTTTAACGCGGCCGTCGCCGGCAGCATAAATGCCGGGACAGGAAGTCGCACAATTTTCATCAGTTTTAATGTAACCATAAGCGTCCAGCTCAACCAAAGACGCGAAAGCTTTATTATCCGGAACATGGCCGATAGCGATAAAAACGGCATCGACATCCAGCGTCTGTTCCTCGCCGCTGACCTTATTGCGGATGCCCAGCGACTCCAGCCGTTCAGAGCCATTGATGGCTGTTACTTCACTGTCAAGAATGAAAACAACGTTATCATGCTCCTGCAGCTTTTCCAGCAACCGTTTTTCGCCGCTGAAAGTATCGCTGCGATGGATGAGATAAACCTTTTTACTGGTAAAGCTCAATACCAGCGCATCATCGAGCGCTGTATTACCGCCGCCGACAACGGCCACGTTTTTATCTTTAAAAAAGGCTCCGTCACAGGTAGCGCAGTAGGAAACGCCGGAACCAATAAAACGGTCTTCATTTTCCAGGCCCAGCGGACGCACCCGCGCACCGGTCGCCAGAATCACTGCTTTTGCAAGCAGTTCGCCGCCATATTCAGTCTGTACGCCTTTATGGCTGCCGTAATCCTGCAGTCCGGTCACTTTATCGTAAACGATTTCCGCACCCATTTTGATAGCCTGATTATAAAGTGCTTCGGCAAATTCAAAGCCGGCAATGGATTCAAAGCCGGGGAAATTCTCTACATGCGAAGCATTGATGATCTGCCCGCCCTGCAAATACTGCTCGACCAGTTTAACAGATTTACCAGCACGAGCGGCATAGACTGCCGCCGTCAAGCCCGCAGTACCTGCACCGACGATCAAAACATCAGTCATAATTTGTTTTTCAGTCATAGTTTCACCGCTTCCCAGCCGCAATTTATTTCAGCATTGCCAAAATAGCCGGCTTCGGCTGTACGCCGACAGAACGTTTCACTTCCTTGCCGCCTTCAAACACGACCAGGGTAGGAATCGTTTCAACTTTATACTTTGCTGCCAGATCCTGATTGGCATCAACATCGATCTTGCAGACTTTCACATCAGTCAGTTCGCTGCCCAGCTGATCAATAACCGGTCCCAGCATACGGCAGGGTCCGCACCAGGATGCCCAAAAATCTACCAGGACTTTCCCTTCAGCCTGCATAACTTCTTTTTCGAAAGTTTCATTAGTAATATGTACAACTGCCATAATAATCGCTCCTTTTATCAATATATTTTATTTATATCTTAATTTTAACCATTAATGATTATAATTGCAACAAATAATAATTACATTATCATTGTTAAAACATCAATAAATTTTTTCTGATGCGCCGGAAAACTAAAAGCACTTTACCTTTATATACCCGGCAAAGTGCTTTTATGGTCATTTGTGATATATTTTATACTGTTTCTTGCCGTTTCTTTTGGCTTCGTACAAGGCCGAGTCACTCTGACGTATCAGCAGGTCGACATCCGTAAGCGCATTGCTGACGGCAATACCGATGCTGGCTGACAGCACGGCAAACTTAGCATTGTCGGCAATCGTCTGCTGCAGACTGCTCAAAAATCTTTCTGCCAAAATTGCCAGCTCCGCATCTGTCTTCGAGCCTAAAACTACCGCTAAAAACTCGTCGCCGCCAACACGGGCAATAAATTCAGCTCCGAAGGTCTGCTTCAGCAGCTTGGCTACCATTACCAAAACCGTATCTCCGGCCTGATGTCCATATTCATCGTTGATCTTTTTAAAATTATCAAGGTCGATATAAAAAAGGTTGACATGCTTAGACATGATTTTATTACGCGTCATATATTCATAAAAATAACGGCGGTTATAAAGATCTGTCAGCTGGTCGGTGTTGGCACTGTAAATAATTTTCTTTTCCAGCAGCCGTTCAACGGTTACGTCGCGGCACATACACAGCATACCTACAGCCGTACCGAAAACATCAAAAATAGGCTTTTCGTAAATCTCCAGATTTTTTTCACGCCGACCGACAAGCACTTTTGCATCGGCATAGCCTTTTGCATTGATCTCACTCATATCAGCTAAATTCTGCTGCTTCCACTGCTGATACTCCTGCCCGATCATAGCTTCTTTTCCTTCTGTAAAATACTGCGAGCAGATATCATTGGCATTGATGATCTTGCCGGCCTCGTTAGTCAGCAAAACCGCAAAAGGAAGATTACGCAGGATAACTTCCAGCTCCGCCCCCATATTTTCCAGATCAGTGACGTCGTGCGCGATGCCAACAGTACCGATCAACTGCTCATTATCATCAAAAATCGGCGACTTGTAAGTCTTAAACTGCCGCATTCCATGCTTAGTTTTGACCTTTTCGTCGAAAATACAGGTTTTCTTTTCCTGCAGGACGATCTCTTCCGATTCCAGACAAATATACTCACCCTGCTCGTATTCTTCCTTTTTCATATCCCAGATATAATAATGGCCGCGGCCCTCAACATCTGCCTTGGTCTTACCAACGGCACGGCAAAAACTGTCATTGACCTTTAAATGCGCGCCGCGGATATCTTTAAACCAGATCAGGCTGGGAATACTGTTGATCCCGGTATCAAGATAACGCTGCGCCAGATGACAGTCTTTTATGATCTTGATATGTTCAAAAAGTCTGTGCAGCCTAAAAGCCACAAAAGCTTCAGTACATGGCCTGATCCAAAGATCTGTCAGCGACTGGTAAACAGCTGCATCCAGCTGCTCTGCAGTTTGCGGCTCAGCACAAAAAACTATTGCGGCATCCGGCTTAGAGTTTTTGACAAGCTCTGCCAAAACTGCTCCTGACAATTCACAGACAATAACATCAGCAGTTTTAACAGCTGCGTCTGCCGACTGCCTTAAAAGCAGCTCATGCTCAAAACCAGCCAGCGGTTCAAGAGCACTGACAGCATCATATATACGATTATCCTGGCTTAAAATCAATACCTGTAATTTATAATGGTACACGTTTTCACACCCAACTTTTTAATTCCCCATAAATTATTACACAAGCATATTATTGAAATTCTTCTAACTATTTTATTTATATTACATCAAATTATATGCTATTAATTCTTTTTTGTCTACAGTTTCAGCAACATCAGCCTTCCTATGTTATACTATTTTCAAGAAACCGAAAACCGAGGTCTATCATGACAAATATCGCCACTCTTTTAGAAACTGCAATAGCACAAGCCCTGCCTGATAACTGGCAGCAGGAGCCGGAAACACATTTGCCCGCTCTGTCGCTGATCATCAGCAATATCCTGCTGCCCAACTGCTGCCAAATGTCGAATTTAAACAGCCTGGCAGCTTTGATAGAAGAATCTGCTGTTTTAAAACAGCTGCCTGCTGCTTACAAAAATAAGCTGGCGCATACAGTTTATGATACTTTGGCACGCTTCAACGGCCTGGGCTGAAAATAAAACCACCCTGTTTATTACGGGTGGTTTTATTTTTTTATGTTTATTCTGCTGTTTCAGAAAACAGACTCCAACTGCAGATCCAGTTTCGGTGCTTTTACCCTTACAGTGATATTATCATTCACCAACTGGCTGATCTGAATATCGCAGGCAGCACTCAACAGTCTGTAGGCATCAGCAAAATCCAATTCTTTTTTCAGCATTAAAAATTCTACCATGTCATGCACTGCTGTTTGGATAGCTTCCTGAATATCAGCTCTGCTGGCCAGCGTATAAACAGCATCAGGAGTTTCGAGCATCGGACGCGCCAGCTTCCGGTCTTTGATAACTTCCACCTGCAGGCATACTCTGCCGGCTGTCTCTATTCCCGTACCGCTCAGCTCGCCGTCACCCATACAGGCATGCAGATCGCCCAACGCCAAATTGGCACCGCTGACAAATACCGGCAAATACACTTTGGAGCCGACCTTAATGAGCTTGGTATCCATATTAGAACCGTGATCACCTGGAACAGCGCAATGTACGCTGCCTTCCGCCGGAGCAACGCCAAGCACGCCGATCATCGGCGTTAACGGCAGTCTTATTTTTTCATTGAATTCAGCAAAGCCATTTTTGATGGGAATTATTTTAGTGTGCGCTTCTGTGATTTTTTCACCCAGCACTCCCAAACCGGGAGATGTAACCATCACCCCCTGCTCAGCCAGCTGAATAGCCAGTACCTCAACGCAGAGAACGTCACCCGGTTCAGCCCCGCTCACAGCGATAGGACCCACAGAACAGTCCATAATGCTTATATCGATATCAGGTCTTAAAACCGTTTCTGTTTTTATCTGCCCGCTATAACAATCATCGGTTTCGACCCAAAACGTTTCTCCGGGTTCCACAAAATATACCGGCTGATTAGCTTTACTGAAGTTAAAAACGACTTTATCTTTTGCAAAAATTTTCATTTTCGTCATCTCCTTACCAGGCTGCAGGCAGCAGGCCAAACAACCCTAAAACAGCATACAAAGCAGCACCGCAGAATAAAACGATCATTGACCACTGCACCCAGGCAGACGCGATCCAGCCGCATTGCCATGAAGGTTCCATATCACCTGTTTTCCTTGCCGAACGCAGCATCAAAACAGGCAGCACGGACATAATGACACCGCCGAACGTACCAGCCAGATAAATAGCGTCGACAAAGCTTACCAAGCCGCTATACGCCAAAATAAACGGAGGAATAACCACACATGACAAAACAAACAGCCTGGTCTTAACATCGTCCTCCGATTTAAAATTAAACTTATCCACGATGTTGGTAAGAAAACTGCCGGCAACTGCCCAATAGGAAGTCATCATCGCAGCAAGAGCAAATAGATTGGCCGTAAAAAAGGCCCATTCCCCCAAAGCCTTGCCCCAGGCAATAGTTGCTACCTGCGTTACATTTTCCGGCCCCGTCAAAGAAAGTACTGCCAGCGGCACCAAAGCCAGCAAAACCATCGTCAATGACATTCCCGTAACAATAGCCGGCGCCAGCTTCTGCTGATCATGTGCCAAACCTCTTGCCAGTTCAGGAACGGCATACTGAGCGATATAACAAAAGATCGCAACATTGAAAACCGGTATCGCATAAGTCCAGTTTGTAAAAATCGCATTGGACAAATCAGAGTTCTCAGCTAAAAAAGATGCTGCTATGATCACCGCCAGCAACGCCATCATTCCAAAGCTGATAACTTTCTCAGCTACGCCGGTCGCTTTCAGGCCAAACCAGACTACAATGACAGCCGGAACAGAAAAAAGCAAACTGCCGATCTGTGTAGAAAGACCGAACATCTCGCTTAAAATCCTGCCGCTGCCATTAGTATAAGCAATCAGGCAGCCAATGGTATTTGCCGCCACTGAGATAAAGACAAGCCAGGCTCCCAGCTCGCCCACATATTTTTTAGCAAGTCCCGGCAGCTGCATGACCTTTCTGGTCCTTAACGTAGTTTCAGCCACATACAGCATTGACGCCGTCGTAAAAAATCCTGCTATGATCAGCCACAGCATCAATACCGGCCAGCCGGCTTTTCTGGCCGAATAGGCCAGTCCTAAAATGCCGGACCCGATGTTAGCGCCGACAATGATCATGGCAGCTTCCCAAAAGGTAAGTTTGTGGACCTTGAGCGCACCCTCAACAATATTATTTTCTGATTTCACTATTTTCGCCCCCTCAAGCTTAACAAAGTTATGTTTTCATTGTATTACTAACTTCCAAATATTCAACTATTTCTTCATAAAAAGCCACTTTAAATTTTTTTCTATTCATTTTCTGATAAGTTTATTACACAGAAACAGCGTATTTAAACCAGAAAAACTTTTAAAACTTTATCCAGACATAGAAAAAGAGCCTTCGAGAAAAATCTCGAAGGCTCTGAAACTTTTAATAGTGGCGGAGTGGGTGGGATTCGAACCCACGCACGAGTCACCCCGTCTAACGATTTAGCAAACCGTCCTCTTCAGCCACTTGAGTACCACTCCGTTTGACTTACTTGGATAGTATACACTATCCTGATATTTTTTTCAAGAGTACCAACGCAAATATTTATTACGAGGCCCCTACAACGCTGTTGTAAAAATATGGCGGAGAGGGTGGGATTCGAACCCACGGAGGCTTGCACCTCGCTGGTTTTCAAGACCAGAGCCTTAAACCACTCGACCACCTCTCCGTGCTATTTTGATATTATACGGCAAATATGCCTTCTCGTCAAGTTCCAACAAATACCTCTTGAATGCCGTAGACTGCACAGCACACCCGAAAACAAAAACCGCCGTCGGTTTTGACGGCGGTTTGTTTTTTATTACAGCAGGGTTTATGCTTTGCCAGCCAAACGTTTATAGTTATTCAAACGTTCTTTAGCATCATGTTCAGTTTTGGTGAACAGTGCTTCAGCTGTTTCAGGATACTGTTTGAGCAGGGAAGAATAACGAACTTCGCCCAAAAGGAACTCTCTGAAATCAGCAGTAGGCTCTTTAGAATCCAATACGAAAGGATTCTCACCTTTTTCTTTCAAAGCAGGATTATAACGGTAGGTTGCCCAATAACCGCAGTCTACAGCAAGTTTAGCTTCCAGCTGGCTGCAGCCCATACCCGCTTTCAATCCGTGGTTGATACACGGAGCATAAGCAATGATAAGGGACGGTCCGTCATAAGCTTCCGCTTCTGCAATCGCCTTCAAAGTTTGATTCTTATCGGCACCCATAGAAATCTGGGCCACATAAACATAACCATAGCTCATGGCCATCATGCCCAGATCTTTTTTCTTGGTCTTTTTGCCGCTGGCAGCAAATTTGGCAATAGCTGCAGCCGGTGTGGCTTTGGACGATTGACCACCGGTATTTGAATAAACTTCGGTATCAAAAACCATAACGTTAACGTTTTCACCCGACGCCAGAACATGATCCAGACCGCCGTAACCGATGTCATAAGCCCAGCCGTCGCCGCCAAAGATCCAATGACTGCGCTTGACAAAGAATTGTTTTTCTTTATACAGAGCTGCGCATTTATCGCATTGGTCCTGATATTTTTCCAAAACGGCCGTCAATGCTTCCGCACGTTCACGAGTGCCTTCGCTGACGTCCATATTATCGAGCCAATCCTGCATTGCTGCTTTCAGATCAGCCGGAATCTCGGCAGCCAAAGCTGCTTTTACCATTTCAGCAACACGCTCGCGGGATTGTTTTACACCCAGGTACATACCCAAACCATATTCGGCATTATCTTCGAAAAGAGAATTCGCCCAGCTGGGACCATGCCCTTTGCTGTTAGTAGTATACGGCATTGAAGGCGCACTGGCACCCCAGATTGAGGAACAGCCCGTAGCGTTGGCGATCATCATGCGGTCACCAACAAGCTGTGTAACCAGTTTGGCATACGGAGTTTCGCCGCAGCCGGCACAGGCGCCGGAGAACTCAAGCAAGGGCTGTTCAAACTGAACGCCTTTGACAGTATTTTTGTTCATCGGATTAGGTTTGGCCGTAACCTGATGGGCAGTATAATCCCAATGAGCAGTTTTGGCCAATTGGCTTTCCAGAGGTTTCATAACCAGGGCTTTTTCTTTAGCCGGGCAAACCTGCGCGCAGTTGCCGCAGCCGGTGCAATCCAGCGGTGAAATAGCCATATGGAATTTAAGTTCTTTAGCTCCGATGGCATCTTTGTATTCCAGTCCCTGCGGAGCGTTGGCAGCTTCTGCTTCTGTCATCAGAACAGGACGGATGACTGCATGCGGGCAAACGAAGGAACATTGGTTGCACTGGATACATTTATCCATTTGCCATTCCGGTACATTGATCGCGATACCGCGTTTTTCGTAAGCGGAAGTACCGCTGGGGAAAGTACCGTCGACATTTTTATTAAAGGTGCTGACAGGCAGGTTATCGCCTTCCAGACGATTGACTGGAGTCAGGATATTATCGATAAATTCGTTGCCGGTAACTGCGATATTGGCGTCACCAGCAGCATCAGCCCAGGCTGCAGGTACATCGATCTTCACAATAGCATCGACACCGCGGTCGATAGCCGCATAGTTCATGTCAAGAATAGCCTGGCCTTTCAGTCCGTAGGAATGATCGACAGCTTCTTTCAGATACTTGACGGCATCAGCCAAAGGAATAATATCCGCCAGTTTGAAGAAGGCTGACTGCATGATCATATTGATACGTCCGCCCAAACCGATTTCCTGAGCGATCTTCACCGCGTCGATAGTATAGAAATTAACAGCATTTTTAGCAATGTAGCGTTTGATATTGCCCGGCAGATGCGTTTCCAGCTCTTCCATAGACCAGTTACAGTTCAAAAGGAAGGTACCGCCTTTTTTCAGGCCTGCGGTAACATCATATTTGTCTACATAAGACTGATTATGTACGGCTACAAAGTCTGCAAAAGTGATCAGATACGGAGCGCGGATCGGCTCATGCCCGAAGCGCAGATGCGAGACAGTGATACCACCGGATTTTTTAGAATCGTAGGAGAAGTAACCTTGCGCATACATATCCGTATGGTCGCCGATAATCTTGATCGCGCTTTTGTTGGCGCCGACAGTGCCGTCACTGCCCAGGCCCCAGAATTTACAGCTTTTGGTAGAGGCAGGAGTAGTATCCAGCGAAGTAGTTACCGCCAAAGAGGTATTGGTAACATCGTCAACGATGCCTACAGTGAAATTATTTTTCGGTTCTGCTGCAGTAAGATTTTCAAAAACCGCCAGCACTTCAGACGGAGTCAGCTCTTTACTGCCCAGGCCATAACGGCCGCCGATGATGAGCGGTGAAATCTCTGCTTCGTAGAAAGCGCCGCGCACATCCATGTATAACGGTTCGCCAAAGGAACCGGGTTCTTTGGTGCGGTCCATAACAGCAATACGTTTAACTGTTTTAGGAACAGCCGCCATAAAATGTTTGATCGAGAACGGACGATACAGATGCACAGCCAAAAGGCCGACCTTCCTGCCTTCAGCGTTGAGTTTTTCGACAACAGTCTGGATCGTTTCGCAGGCGCTGCCCATAGCGATGATGATTTCTTCCGCATCCGGAGCACCATAATAGTTGAACAGACCATATTTACGTCCAGTCAGCTTGTTGATCTCGTTCATATATTCTTCAACGATACCGGGCAAAGCTTCATAGTAAGAGTTTACAGCTTCACGGGTCTGGAAATAGATATCAGGATTTTGAGCAGTGCCGCGAACGACCGGATTATCGGGATTGAGCCCGCGATTACGGAAAGCAGTGACCGCATCATAATCGATCAGTTTAGCCAGATCATCATAAGCCAGAGTTTCTATTTTCTGAATTTCGTGGGAAGTACGGAAACCGTCAAAGAAGTTAATAAAAGGAACACGACCTTTGATAGCAGACAAATGAGCCACTGCCGACAGATCCATAACTTCCTGGACTCCGCTTTCAGCAAGCAGCGCAAAACCTGTCTGGCGTGTAGCCATAACGTCCTGGTGGTCGCCGAAAATAGACAGTGAGCTGGCAGCTAAAGCACGGGCAGAAACATGGAACACGCCCGGCAGCAGCTCGCCTGCCATTTTGTACATATTAGGAATCATCAGAAGGAGACCTTGCGAAGCAGTGTAGGTTGTTGTTAAAGCACCGGACTGCAAAGAGCCGTGTACGGCACCGGCAGCACCAGCTTCAGATTGCATTTCCAATACTTTTACAGTTTGACCAAAAACATTTTTCTGACCTTGAGCAGCCCATTCGTCTACAACTTCGGCCATGGTAGAGGACGGGGTAATAGGGTAGATAGCTGCGACATCGGTGAACGCATAAGATATATACGCCGCTGCCGTATTACCGTCCATAGTTTTCATTTTTGTCATTTGATCCCCTTCTTTCTTTTAATTAGAGTACAAGATATGGGAACCGGCCTTATCGGTTCCAGTGATACGCAAAATAAATGTGCGGCAAGACATAGTTCACCCTTGCTCACACAATTAGTATACACTATTTAATCACTTTTGTAAATTTCCTTCGCATGTATACATGTGAATATTATGCAAGTATTTTGTAAATTTTTAAAACTACTCAATTTATTGACAAATGCTATAATAATGCTACGGAGGTGTTGAATTTGCAGACGATTGTTAACTACATTGCAAATGCTCTTCAAGCCCGTATTCCCAGGATTAAAATAGATACAGCCAATGACGCTGCCACAGCTCACTTGACTATACCAAACAAACACGGCGGAAAACCTATCAACATCTTAGCCAAAGCTCACGCAGGCATCGTGGTCGTTTTTAATAAAACTCCACGACTTTTTGACCAGGATGCCAAAGGCATTGACAAGCTTGCCTTTGATATCAGCGAATATCTGAAAGGACGCAGTGTTTATCTTGATCTGCTGAAAAGTGACGGCAGTGACAGCGGCAAAGACTGTATCGCTAATTCTATCGAAGTACAGGCGGAAAACTTTACTATTCTGACAAATCTTATTACCCGCAAGGGGCTTTTAGACAGCACAGAATTAGAAAAAGCTTTACAAGAGGGCGACATTGTACGGGTCAATTATTGGGACCCGCGCAAAAATTACGGCTATAGGCTTGACGGCGATCATCTCGCCAAAATAGCCTTATGACCAAATAAAAGAAGAGCTGCTTTGGCAGCTCTTCTTTTATTTTTAACATCTGCTGATTTTCAGGCAACAAAGGAAGACAATACTGAAGCCTTGGTGATAATACCACGGAATACTTTTTCTTCATCAACCACGGCCAGCGGAAAGGCAGCATTAGCTGCCAAAGGCACTATATCAGCAACGGGAGCGTCCAGATCGTTGACCTGGAGCACATCGCGTATGATCGCTTCGCTGAAAGTCTTTTTCCCGTCACGGACAGCCAAAGCTCCCTCCAGGGTAACGATACCGATGAAGTTCATATGGTCTCCGACCACATAAGCGCTGGACACGCCGTTGGCGCGCATACTGGTAAGCGCCGTATTGGCACCGTCGCTGTCTTTAACGATACAGCTGGGCGTAGACATAATATTACGCACGCAAAAGACCTTACTGGTATTGACATTATGAATAAATTTCTTAACATAATCATCCGCAGGGTTTGCAAGCATCTGCTCCGGCGTATCGATCTGCACCATTCTGCCGTCGCGCAGGATACCTACTCTGTTACCAAGCTTAAAGGCTTCGTTGATATCATGGGTAATGAAAACAATAGTTTTACCCATGCGTTCCTGGATCCGCAGCAGCTCAAACTGCAGATCGTTTTTGACCAGAGGATCAAGCGCCGAAAAAGCTTCATCCATCAGAAGTATATCAGGATCATTAGCAAGCGCCCTGGCTATACCTACACGCTGTTTCATCCCGCCTGACAAGCTGCTGAGTTTTTCGTGCTCATAACCCGTCAGTCCGACCATATTGATCATTTCCATAGCCTTATTTTCACGTTCTTCTTTGCCGACACCGCGTACTTCTAAGCCATAGGCCACGTTACCCAGTACATCGCGATGGCTCAAAAGCCCGCCGTTTTGAAAGACCATGGAAACCTTCGTACGCCTCAGCTCCTGCAGCTGTTTTTCATTATATTTGGTAATGTCCTCGCCATCGATCAGAATTTCGCCCTTTGTCGGCTTATGCAGCATATTAAGGCAGCGTACGATAGTTGATTTACCACTGCCTGATAAACCGATCAGTACAAAAAGCTCACCTCTTTTGACGCTGAAGGAAACATCGCTGATCGCAGCCATGATACCTGTCGTTTCCATAACGTCCATCCGGCTGGCTCCAAGCTCCAACAGCTTGAAGGCAGCTTTTCTTTCATCCAGGAAGTCATAGGGACCAAACAATTTATATAAGTTTTTCACTTCTAAAACAGTATCTTTTTCCTGCATCATTTACCCTCCTTCTGCACCAGGCTCTGTGTCAGACGATCAATAATGATCGCAATAATAACAATGGCGAAACCGGCGATAATGCCGCGTCCGGATTCCATACGGTTAATAGCGATCAAAACTTCCATACCAAGTCCGTTCGCACCGATCATGGCACAGGTAACTACCATCGCCACCGCCATCATCATCGTCTGGTTGATACCGGTCATGATCGTTGGCAGCGCCTGAGGTATCTGCACCTTAAACAAAGTCTGCCAGCTGGAGGAACCAAACGAGCGGGAGGCCTCAACAACCTCCTGATCGACCTGGCGGATACCGTGACTGGTCAGCCTGATAACAGGTACCACAGCATAAACTACTGTTGCCAGAACCGCCGGCACCTTTCCTGGTCCCAGCAGCATAACTGCCGGTATCATATAAACAAAGGTCGGCATCGTCTGCATCGCGTCCAGTATCGGCCGCACGATCGTATCAGCGCCGCGTACCGCCGCCAGAGCGATCCCGATCGGCAAACCTATCAGCAATGAAAAAATTACTGCCGTGATCACAATAGCTAAAGTTTCATTCATCATATGCCAATACCCGCAGGCACCGATCATAAACAGCAGGCCGCCGTAAATGACACCGTTTCTGTAGCTATTCATAAGTTTTTTTGTGGCAAAAACTACCAGCAGAATCATCAGCCACCAGGGAATCATATCCAGTGCGCCGTTGATGCCGTTAATAAAAATACTGAGCATCTTTTTGGCGGCAACAAAAACCTCGCCGTAATTAATATTGATGTAACGTACAAATTCATCTATCGGTTCTGCTATATTCAGATTGATATTAGGAAAATTCAACAACCAACTTGTCATATGCCCGCCCCCTTACTGTTCTTTTAACGCAGCCCGCATGGTCTGGGCCTTATCGGGCGGCAGCCATTGCGTAAGCAGATTATCATGTTTTTGTAAAAACCAACGGGCCGCCTGGTCATAAGTCGCCTTATTATCGGCAATATAAGCGAGAGCTTCCGCTGTTAAAGCACTGGAAGTATGATACTTTTTCAGGAACTCTGTAAACTCAGGCTGCCGTTTTGGAAAACGGCTGTTAGCCGATACCATGACAACTACTGATGGCGCAGCTGTTTCACCTGCTTCAAACCCGGCCTGATTATACGGCGCGTCTTCTAAAAGCACCAGATCCAGCTTGCCGCTGATCCAGGTCGGTTCCCAATTATAGCCAACGATCGGCAAACCTTTTTCGTAAGCCGTTACAAAAGCTGTGCTTAAGGTCGCCTCGCTGCCGGGACGGAAATACACATAATTTTTATCCAGACCGTAGTGCTTATACTTTTTAAACATTACTTCATCGACCGCCCAACCGGGGATAGCTCCGTAAATACGCCCTTTGGAAGGATTTTCTTCATCCACAAAAAGTTTACTGTAGCGGGCCAGATCAGAAACCTTGTGCAGATCAGGCGCCATCGGCGCAATGCCACGCTGGGGATCACCTTCGATCACATAACGCGGTACATACAGGCCCTGTTTATTATCATCGAAGTTGATTCCCAGATCGACTATCCCACCAGCGGCTTTATCAGCCTGATAGGTAGCAACGTTATCCGTCCAGAGCTCCATATTTACGTCCACATCACCGCGCACCAGCGCCGCTTCCATAATCGGCGTCGAGCCGTTCATCGTTTCTACTTTTAAACCATAAGCCTTTTCTGCAATCAAACCGGCTACCGCGTTATGAAACTTCACACTGTCCCAGCCGGCATCAGAAAAAACTACCGTTTTTTCATTATTGCTGCCGCAGCCTGCCAGCAGGCCTACAAACAAAACCATACCCAACAGCTGCAGTATTTTTTTCTTCATCAAAACTCCCCCCTTTTCAATCCGACAACTTTATGTTATTATTGAGTTGCTTCTATCTGTTTTTTAGTTTAACTTACTTATAAAAGCTTGTCAATTTACTTTAATTACTTTTTTACACTGCGAAGATCTGAAGCTGTCAGTTAATAGTTTGTTTCGGAAAATCTCCGCAGCCGCCTGTCAGGCCACTTGTGGAGTCTGCTGTTGCGCCTTGCCAGCAGACAAATATAAATTTTAAGCCTGTTGATTTTTACTAAATTTTTACTGTAAAGGACTATGCCATGGCTAACAAACACAAAATAGCAGAACCAATCTATCAGAAAATCGCTATCGATATCGCTTCCAAGATAGCTGCCGGCAAATATAAGGCCGGCGAAAAAATTTACGGACGCTCCATGCTTGCAGCTCATTATGCCGTTTCTCCTGAAACGATCCGCCGCGCCATGTTCATGCTGCAGGATGTCGGCATCGTCGCCATTGAATCAGGCAGCGGCAGCACAGTGCTTTCGGCCGAACGGGCCTCACAGCTGGTAAGCCGTTTCCGCAATATTTCTACCATTACCGAACTGAAAAAAAATATCGAAACCTTATCGGAACAACAGAAAAAACAACAGGACGATATTTTAGATAATGTCCATCAGCTGCTTGAATATATTGAAAAATTCCGTTTGGCATCACCTATCTTGCCTTATGAAGTAAAAATAACTCAAGACTGCCGTTTCCTGGGACAGATGATCTCGGAAATAAACTTCTGGCAAAGTACCGGTGTTACCGTCGTCGCTATCCGAAAAGGCGAAGAGCTGATCGTTTCGCCGGGCCCCTACGCGCTTTTCGAAGCGGGGGACGTCTTCATCATGGTCGGACCTGAAGACAGTCACAGCAAAGTACAGGATTATTTATACAAAGACTGATAAAAAAGAGGACTTACATATGTAAGTCCTCTTTTTACGGTTATTATTGTTTTTTCCTGTGCGCTTCCAAATATTGTCCCACGATCTTGACAGCGCAGTAATCGCCGCACATGGAACAAGCTTCATCCTCCGCCTTATTCTTCTTGTCGCGGTAAGCCTGCGCCTTCACCGGGTCGAGTGCCAGACGAATCTGTTCCAGCCAGTCAAGATTTTTACGTGCGACAGCCATTTCCCTGTCCCAGGCTATAGCCTGGGGCAGTCCCTTGGCAATATCGGCAGCATGAGCCGCGATCCTCGTTGCGATCACGCCTTCGCGTACATCGTCAATGTCAGGCAGCCCCAAATGTTCGGCCGGCGTTACATAACATAAAAAGTCAGCGCCGCTGACCGCGGCCAGAGTACCGCCAATGGCAGAAGTAATATGATCGTAACCAGGCGCTATATCAGTTACCAATGGCCCCAAAACATAAAAAGGCGCACCATGACATAAACGCTTCTGCAGCTGCATATTAGCTGCAATCTGATTATACGGAACATGTCCCGGTCCTTCAACCATTACCTGTACACCGCGCTGCCAGGCCCGCTGGGTCAATTCCCCCAAATTCAAAAGCTCCTGAATCTGCGCCCTGTCTGTAGCATCTGCCAGGCAGCCGGGACGCAGTCCGTCACCTAAACTGATCGTTACATCATATTCCGCGCAGATGTCCAATATTTCATCATAATATTCATATAAAGGATTTTCACGATCATTATGCAGCATCCAGCCGGTAATAAAACTGCCGCCGCGGCTGACAACGTCCATAACGCGCCCTTCGCTGACAAGAGCGTGCAGAACCTGACGGTTGATACCGCAGTGGATCGTCATAAAATCAGCACCGTCGGCAGCCTGCTGACGGATAACTTCAAACAGGTCCTCTTTCGTCATTTCAACAACGGCACCGCGTTTTTTAATAGTTTCTACTGTTGCCTGATAAATCGGTACCGTACCAACCATTACAGTGGATGCAGCAATGATAGCCTTACGTGAAGCGTCGATATTATCGCCTGTAGAAAGATCCATCACAGAATCGGCACCGGCATCAATAGCAGCGCGCAGCTTAGCCAGCTCAGGTTCAGGATCAGGATAAGCGCTGGAAGTACCGATATTGGCATTGACCTTGACTGCCAAGCCCTGACCTACACCGCGCGGCACAAGATTTTTGTGGTTGATATTGCAGCAAACAGCTATTGTTCCTGCCGCTACACCAGCCCTGATGACCTCAGGCGCCAACTGTTCCTGCGCCGCTACCTGAAGCACCGCTTCTGTGATTATGCCCTGACGGGCCAACTGCATCTGTGTTGCCATTATTAAACTCCCCCTTCAAAATAAAAAGCCAATCTCCCTCAGGAAATTGGCTTTGGCTCGCGCTTACGCCACTTCCCTACGCCGGCATTACCCGGAAATCAGGTTCTAAGGGTCGGCCTTGCGGCCTCTCAGCATAATGCGCCCCCAGTGGATCGACTTATGATATTAAATTAACTTTAGCATCTTTTGCCGGCAATAGCAAGCAAAATTAAATTTTATCACCCGGCTCATAAACATGATAACCGCCCTTGCCTCTTTCTTTTACAACATACGCGGCCACATCAGCCAAATGCACCAGCTTGTCAAAATCCCGGCCATGCTCAGGGAAATAGCAAATGCCAATGCTGGCAGAAACAGTAACGCCATCATAGGCAGTATGCAGAATACGGCATAAATCCTCCGCCCTTTTGACTGTCGCCTCCGGCGAAAGCCCCGGTGCATAAATATAAAATTCGTCACCGCCAAAACGACCGATAATATCGTCGGAACGGAAAAACTGCTGCAGCTTTGCTGCCATTTCCTGTAAAACTTTATCGCCTGTCTGATGCCCTAAGGTATCGTTGACTGTTTTAAAATTATCCAGGTCAGTAAAGATAAAGCTGCCCGAACCGCTTTCTTTCAACAGCGGTTCCACCACAGTTTTAAAGCCGGCTTTATTATAAACTCCTGTCAGCTGATCGATACGGCTCATATCCTGCAGCTTTTCTTTTTCAAGCATTTCTGCATCAATATTATCCAGCTTGCCTACCAGGCGGATCACTGTTTCTTTTTTGATGATGCAGTTAGCCCGGATCCTGAACCAGTGCTGCTCGCCATTGGCATAACTGAGCAGCAGTTCTTCACTGCCGGAATGCTTCTCTGCAATAATTTTATGGATAAACGCACTGATAACGGCAGTATTTTTATCGGCCTCCGATTTTAACGGAGGCGCAGATTCAGAAGCAAGCTTACCAAAGGGTTCAAAGCCAAAAATCCTGCGATACAGAGGCGACCAGGCAATATGCTCCGGCAGCACGTCCACATCAAAAATTATTTCGTTGGAAGCCTGCACTAAAAGATCATAACGCTCCTTCTCCAGTTCCAGTTCCTGGATGATACGCTTTTGTTCACTGATATCAACAATAACGCAGTACATTACCAGCATGCCGTCTTTATCTATCCCCACGCTGCCACGGATCAAAACAGGTATATAATGCCCGTTTTTATGCAGCAGGCGCATCTCCAAATCGATCTTATCATTAAGATGCCAGACACCATCCAGTAATGCCTGAAATTTAGGCGCATCCTCTTCATATATCAAATGCGCCCTCAAAAACGAAGGTACGTTTTCCAATTCTTCCCTTGTATAACCAATCAATTTTAGAAATCCATCGTTAGCATAACGGATGCAGAAGCCGGCATCATTGACCAGTGTCAAAACGCCTCCGTTGATATTATCGGCAATCTGACGCAGTATTTCTTCCCTGTCTGCAATCTCACGGTGGGCCTCTTTATTTTCCAGCCATTTTTTTACGGCAAAAACACTCAGCAGCCATACAAAAAAGGCAATCCCTGCATTCAAAAAAATTATATTATTACCAACCCATCCGCCTGCTTTGTCTACCTCTATGATGCAGCTGGCATTCGGCAGTTCGATATCATATTTCATTCCGCCTGTCATTGCCATTGCCGCATGGTCAGAAGCAGCAATCGTCAATTTGGCTCCGTTTTCTATCTTGTATAAATGATAACGATATTTCTGCCCCTGCAGTGCGGCAAAATTGATGTTCTGCAAAGCATATTTCGGACTTGCCGGATTCATATCCAAAGTCACAGCAACTAAGCCCCAGGGTGAACCGTCAGAATTTTTTACAGCGACCCTGCCCGTCAGTACCAGCTCATTATCCTGAATCCTTCTGAACGGTCCTTCGATCACCAACTCGCCCTGCTTGCGATACACTTTCCTGATAGCGTCATCCCGTTTCGGCTGGATCATCAGATTTTTTCCCAGGGCACTTTTATTGATTTCATAAGGAAAGCAATAGGAAATCACAGTTTTTTCAGGAATACCGTCCTGCAGCGGACCTTCTGCCATAGCCAAAGATACATTTGTGATCAAAGCCATATCGTCAAAGGCTGTACAGACATTGTTCATTCTCTGGATACCAAGCTCTGACATATTACGAAAACCTTTTTCGTGTACGGCTATTTTTGTACCTTTGGCATCCAGCATACCCTGCTGGATCAGCTCACGTAGGACAAAAGCGTCATCATAAAGATCCATCAGTTCGTAGCGCGTCTGAGAGCCATAGCTTTCCGCCAGAAAAGCTGCTCTTTCACGGGTATACTTATAGGTATCGTTAATGCTGATATATGCAGCCAGAGCGCACAGCAACGCAGCTGCTGAAGTGAACAGCAATAAATATTTTATATTATAACCACGTTTTTTATCCATGCCCGGCCTCCTTAATACCGATAATCCATTTTTATTTTATTATAGCTTATTTTCAATTATTAAACATCAAGTATTTTTATTAAATAAATATTAATACGCTTTCAGTATTGCTATTCTGCATAGTAAAAAGCCTGCCGACATAATATGCCGGCAGGCTTTAAATTTTACGATCAGCCAAAAACCACTACTGCATCTTTGCATTTGATCCGCAGCAAAGCTGTTTCAAATACACGGAATTCGTGATTCAGCTTAGCAGAACCCATATAACCGGTAATAAGGTCCTGACCTATAACAAGATCCATATTCTGCGGTTCAGCGCAGACCAATACGGCTTTATTAAGACCTAACGCCGGAGTCATATATAATCCGCCGCCAACCAGGGTTTTGATGCGTTCGCTTTCCAGTAATCCGGTGCTGACCTGTAAACGCTGTAACTGTGCATATAGGTCAGGGCTGACTGCCAAAGCATAACGGCCTCTCAAATTCTTGTCCGCAAAATGCTGCAGACCTTTAACAACATCGCTGAAAGCATTTTCATCTTTGCTCCAGTCGGATTTTTTTACTTTAAAAGCACCTTCTGCCGTAGCCAGGCCTTCATAACCGGCTTTCGGATTCCCTGCAAAAATCATCAGGTCTTCTTTCTGAGCGCAGGCATTTGCGGCAGCGCTGACCGCACCCAAATCGATCGGCATACCGATCTGTCTGGCCTGTTCCATATCTCTCCAGGATAATACAAAATCACGATAGATCATTGGCAGCTCTTTAAAACTGCGGCCTGTAACTTTTACAGCTTCCTCTTCCTCACCGAAGAAATCTACACTGCCTTTTTCAGCAGGGGTCAGCACATCTACATTCACACTTTGTGCACCGGCACCCAAAGGACCGTAAATCTGTAAAAATTTACGTCCAACCAAAACATTTCTTGCCGCTTGGATTACGGCACTATCAATAGACTGCCATTGCTCGGCAGACAGATTAACATCATCACGCATTAAAAATTCCATGACCATACCTCCTATTTATCCAGCAGGCTGCCTACGGTAGTCGCTTTATTGGTAACTTCCGTTTTGTCATCGGCAATCCCGGCAGCTTTCATACCAAGGCCTTCAAGCATTTCCTTAACTTCGCCTTCACCGGAAATGAAATGTTCTGCTTCAGCAGGATCAAGATAACGCAGCAAAGTCATCAACTCACCGACATGAGCTTTTTCTTCGTCACGAATATCGGAAATAACCATTTTTGCCACTTCGTCATCAGTAGCCTGTACATGGGCATCATACAAGTAAATAGCTTCCAGCTCACCTGCAATATCCAGACGTACGGCTTGGATCAATTCTTCTTTGGTTAACTTTCTGTTGACATTACCTTGAAACGGGTTTGCAAAATTTGGCATTACTGCCACCACCTTTCAAAATTTTGATTTATTTGCAGTGTGTAATCGCAACAAATAAAAATTATCTTTTACTATATTATAGCACTGAGAATTTAAAAAAGCAATTAACTTTTCGGCCCTAACCGCTGTTTTAAATTCTCCTTACAGTTTTATTATAACACCGCCACGTTTTTCTACAAGTCCACAACCTGTTTTCTGACAGCTATTTTACACTTTTAACTTATTTTTTTGTTAAGATAATCACTTAAAAAAACTAAAAAACGGCCTCATTTTAAAATGAGACCGTTTTTACTCAGGAAAAACATTTTAAAAGCAGTGTCCAAACTGCAGGAACAATAAGTGCCGGCAGCATATTCAAGGTCTTAAACTTTTTTAATTCTAAAATCGCAAACCCGGAGCTCATAATAAAAACTCCGCCGATAATCGAAATTTCTGTCATCAGCTCAGCTGTCAAAAATGGCGCCAGCCAACCGGCCAGCAGATAGATCGACCCCTGCCAGCAAAACAGTACGACTCCTGCCAAGGCTATGCCGATGCCATATGCGGAAGCCAAAACCATCGAAGCTACAAAATCAAGCGTAGCATTAGTAAAAAGATAAGTGTTATTACCATACAGCGCGCTTTCTATCGGCCCCAGAATAGACAGGGTCCCGATACAGAAAAGCAGTATTGCCGTAGACAGCCCCTGACCAAGGTCGGACCCGCCTTTGAACCGCCCTGCCAGACGCTGGAAGCGGCCGTCGATATCAAGCAAAGTACCGATAATGCTGCCCAGCGCCAGACTAAGAATGAACAAGACGGGAAACCTGCTCTGCGGCATATTGCTGACTACTGCATTAGCTCCCAGAGTAACAGTAGCCAATCCCAACGCATCAAAGAGTGCTTTTTTGTAATTTTCTTTGATCCCCTGTCTGAACACACTGCCAAGCACGCTGCCGGCAATGATCGTGCTTGTATTGACGATAGTCCCCAGCATTAATCCATTCCCCCATTTATTACGCTTCGTATCTTTATATTATATGCGTTCCAGCGTCTATAAACAACTATAGAAGTTCTCCATAGCGCTTGATATAAAGTTTTTTCATCATCGTAGCCAAAAGCATATATGCCAAAGTAATAGCGGCCAGCCAGCTAAAATATTCACCAGGCAGCGAAGCCAGCCCGATAGCATGTCCCACCGCTGTAAACGGTATCACTGTCAGCACTGCGATACCAATAAACGTAAGTAATGTCACAGGCGCTGAAGCGCGGCTCTGCAGGAATGGAATCTTTGGCGTTCTGATCATATGGATAACCAGCGTCTGCGTCCACATTGACTCAACAAACCAACCAGCCTGAAAAACAGCGATATATAATGCCTGCTGAGCAGGATCACTCAGTTCGTGAAACAAATGGCCGCCGACAACGGCCGGACAAATGATGAAATACATCAGTGCATAGGTCAAAATATCGAAAACAGAACTTGTAGGACCGATCCAAAGCATAAATTTGCTGACACTGGAAGCATCCCATTTTCTGGGCTTGGTCAAAAACTCTTTGTCCACATTATCCCAGGGAATCGCCGTACAGGAGATATCGTAAATCAGATTCAGCAAAATCAGATGTATCGACGCCATCGGCAGGAAGGGCAGAAAAGCACTGGCGATCAAAACCGAAAAAATATTACCAAAATTAGACGAAGCCGTCATCTTGATATATTTAATCATATTAGCATAGGTTTTACGGCCTTCAAGAATACCCTTTTCCAAAACCAGCAAATCTTTTTCCAGTAAAATTACATCCGCCGATTCCTTGGCAATATCCACGGCCGTATCGACAGAAATACCAACATCAGAGGCTTTCATGGCCGCCGCATCGTTGATGCCATCGCCGAGATAACCTACAGAATGTCCATTTTCACGCAGCAGGCGTACTACTCTGGCTTTCTGCGCCGGCGCCAATTTGGCAAAAACAGTGGTATACTCTGCCGCTGCCGCCAATTCTTCGTTGCTCATAGCTTCCACCTCAGAACCCAACAGCATTTTTTCTGCTGCAAGTCCTACATGACGGCAAACACATTTTGTGACCTTTTCATTGTCCCCTGTCAGTATTTTCACGGCAACACCATGCTCCTGCAAAGCTCTGATCGCAGCTGCAGTCGTTTCTTTGGGCGGATCCAGAAAAGCCAGATAACCGATCAAAACCATTTCGTTCTCGTCTGCTATCGAAAAAGCTCCTATCGGCGAAGGATTGGTTTTCTGCGCTACGGCAATGACTCTCAAGCCATCGGCATTAAGCGCATCCACTTTTTCCATAACCAGCTTTTTCATAGAAGCCGTCAGCGGCACTACACACCCTGCATATTCGACAAAAGCCGAAATATTCAGCATTTCCTCTACGGCGCCCTTGGTGATCATTTGCGTTTTCCCATTCCGGTCTTCTACTACCACACTCATCCGGCGCCGTTCAAAATCAAAGGGCAGCTCATCTACCTTCTGGTAAAAATGTTCCAGATCGCCCAGCTGATCTTTGTTTTCTTCCTCTTCCAGTTTCGTCCTGCTGATAATGGCAATATCCATCAAATTTTTCAGACCCGTCTGATAATAACTGTTTAAAAAGGCATGCCGCAATACCCGCGGCGCTTCTTTGCCTTCAATATCCAGATGATATTCCAGTACAACCTTATCCTGCGTCAGCGTACCGGTCTTATCAGTGCAGAGAATATCAATAGATCCAAGGTTCTGGATCGAATTTAAATTTTTGATAATAACTTTTTCTCTGGACATTGCGACTGCACCCTTAGCCAGACAGGTCGTCACAATCATCGGCAGCATTTCAGGCGTCAGCCCTACGGCCACGGAAATTGCAAACAAGGCCGCATTCATCCAGTCACCTTTGGTAAAGCCGTTGATAAACAAAACTACCGGCACCATGACCAGCATAAAACGTATCAAAACCCAGGAAACAGAATTGACACCTTTTTCGAAGCTGGTTTTCGGAGGCTTGCTGTTCAACGCCTTGGCCATTTCGCCCAAAAGCGTATCATTGCCCACTGCTACGGCAACTCCTACCGCTGTACCGCTGATGACATTACTGCCCATAAAGGCCAGATTAGGTTCTTCTGTTATAGAAGCTGCCTGAACATCCAGGCAAAGATATTTCTCTACCGGTTCACTTTCACCGGTCAATGCCGACTGACTGACAAACAGATCCCTGGCAAAAATAATACGGATATCAGCAGGTACCATATCGCCCGCCGATAAATGAACAAGATCACCGACGACGACTTCGTCCAGTGGTATCTCCTGCTGACCCGTTTCCATTCTTTCCACACAGGTCGTAGTTTCGATCATAGCCGATAATTTAGCCGCCGCGTTACCGCTTCTCGTTTCCTGCACAAAACGCAGGATACCGGAAATCATAACCATCGTTGTAATAATAATCACAGTAACGGCGTCTTCTTCACCCGGATCAGCCAGCCAGATATCTGTAAAAGCCGATACTGCCGCCAAAACAAACAAAATCGCTGTAAAAGGATTAATAAAAGCTTTGCAGATACGCGTGAACAGAGATTCTTTTTGTCCATGCGTCACAACATTATCGCCATACCGTTCACGAGCCTGCTCTACCATACCGGACGGCAATCCTTTGCCAGTCGTTCCCAAATACTTCAGAACTGTGTTCACGTCATGAGCTGCAGCAAAACGCAGTCTTTCATTGACCTTCTCACGATGCAGGATTTCCTGCGGGTTATTTTTTAAAAACAGTAATTTCTTTTTCATTGTTTTCTACCTCCTTACGGTTTTACTGCATACTTTCAGGAAAGTAGGACACACAACGAAAAGACAAAGTATTTATATGTAATTGTCGCGGAAGAACAGACGCCCTGACGGCAGACCGCTTCCTGGTTCTTCGCCTTTTGGTTTTATGCCCCTACTGCCTCCTGCGTCCATTCTTCTCACCTCACCTTTTTATAAAATATCTATAATCAAAATTCTGCGGCTGGCCGCGGCAAATAAAAAAACCGCGTCAATGCTTAAACAAAGACGCGGCAATAAAACAAATTTACCTTACAGTTCAATCAGAACCGGCCCTGTTCAAGCTTTAACTCCACAGGGCGGTGAAATTGCATTAGATTATGCCTTGTTGTCGACATAGCCTGTTCAAACCTGCTCATGGTGTCTCCACCACTCCGCGGCAGCAATCCATATCCCTGTGGTAGCCTCACCTACCAGAATATCCAGCTCCTAAATTATATATTAGGCTATTTAAATTTGTCAATACTTTATTCATTTACAAATCATATTTTCTTTATTCTGCAATAAACCGCGCAGTAAAAACAGAAACTGACGGGTATCGAACGGTTTGGCAACATGTGCATCCATGCCCTGTTCCAGTGACTGTTCCACATCATTTTCCAGCACGTCTGCCGTCATCGCTATTATAACAACCGAGATAGCATCCGGACGCGGCAATGCTCTGATAGCAGCAGCAGCCTGATAACCGTTCATCCTTGGCATTCTGATGTCCATCAAAACTGCGTCATAAGTAAACGGCTCTGCCTCGCAAAATAAATCGACCGCCTCTTCACCATCGCTCGCTGTAGCAAATTCGGCCCCAACATTACGCAACAGCTCACAAACAATTTCCATATTTATTTCATTATCTTCTACTACCAGCAGTCTGTAACCATGCAGATCGATCTCATCAGTTACAAGCGTTTGCTGCAAAACAGAGGCCTTGGCAAGACGCAGATCAAACCAGAAGCGACTGCCGACCCCAAATGTACTGACAAGCTTGATCTCACTGCCCATCATATGAGCCAGCTTCTGCGAAATGGCCAGACCCAGTCCCGTTCCTCCATAAAAAGCATCTGTACTGCGTCCGCCCTGATTAAATGCCTCAAAAATACATTGTCTATTGCTTTCTTTTATACCGATTCCCTCATCTTCTAAGACAAACCGGACCAGCATGCTCTCATCATCCTGTTCAAGCATATCGCATTTTAAAACAACTTTTTTATCTTTAGCTGTAAACTTTACTGCATTGGCTCCTAAATTTACCATGATCTGCTGCAGTCTTCTGCTGTCAGCGTACACAGAACAATCTGCAACATTTACCTTCCGCTGTAAAAGAACACCCTTTTTTTCTGCCAGCGGCTGCATGATATCCAGGGTCGAAAAGATGATACTATGCAGTGAAACTATCTGCGGCGTCAGCTGCAATTTGTCATTTTCTATTTTGGACATATCCAAAACATCATCTACTAATGCAGCCAGATGCCTGGACGCAGTATCGATCTTCTCCAAACAATCTAATACGGGCTGGCTGTCAGCTGCGCGCAGCTTTGCAATATCGCTCATTCCGACAATCGCATTAATCGGCGTGCGTATCTCATGCGACATCCGCGACAGAAATTCGCTTTTAGCATTATGTGCGTATTCAGCAGCGCTTCTAGCCCGTTCCGCTGCAGCCAGTGCTTCAGCCAAACTATTATTAAACCTGGCCTGCTGGCGGTTCTTCAAAAATAGGAAAATACCCGTAAAGCTCAAAGCCAATACCGCAAAAAATACTGTTCCGGCAACAAGAAAATTATTTTTAATAAATTCCCGCCAGTCCAATGCTCTGTGTTTAACGATGCTGTTACCTAAAATTATTTTATCCAGAGCACCTGCATCCAGCTTTTGGATTGATTTATTAAAAATACTCAATACCTCCGGCGGACATTTTTTAGAAATGCCGAAACCTACAGGTATTTCCATACTTACCGTCATTACAGGCATCAGGCTGGCATATTTGCTCAGATACCTGTTAGTTGTCATCACAATAGAATTGCCCAGCATAATATCGGCCTCGCCGTTGACCACCATTTCCAGACAGCTTTCTAAAGTGTCGCCATCAACAATCTGCCACTGCGGGTATTTCTGCCTGATGTAATCTGCAGTGCCTATAAATGAAGTTTTCATAGCTACTTTTAAACGGCTGTTAAAATCAAAGCTTTCTCCGCGCCTACCCAAAATCAGATAATTTTCTTTTAGAAAGCTGTCTGTGTGCAGAAAATCGTATTGGGCCTCCAATTCTTTCGTCCAGACGATTCCGGAAATAACATCAGCTCTGCCGTCAGCCAGCAATTCCCACGACGAGGCCATATCAGGAGTGTAGGTCATTTCCATCGTTAAACCGCTGTTCTGAGCCAATAATTTCAGCACATCCTGATAAGTGCCTTTATAAACGCCGTTTTTACCGTCCAGCCATTCCATCGGATAATTATCGGCATCACCGACAACACGCAGCGGTGCGGCTGTCTGGATATAAGCAAGTTCCGCCCTGGTAAACCCCTTGGCCAACTTGTCGGCACGTCCGTAAAAATTCTCGTACAACGCGGCAGTAAAATAAGGATTTTCCAGCGTTATCGCCCGCATCGCCTGATCCAGCTGTTCCATTAATGCCGTATTGTTTTTTCCCGTAATGATATACGCAGGCAGATAATCAAATTTAGCAACCAGCTTTTTATCTTCGTCAAGCACACAATTCCCACTCATAATAGCATCGATCTTACCGGCAGCCAATGCTTCATTGACTTCGGCACCACTGCTGTAATAAAATTTCTGAACGCTGATGCCTTTACTCCCCACAAACTTGTCAAAACATAAATTAAGATAGTTGCCTTTGATCATGCCTAATCGTTTACCCTGCAACGACTGATAATCCTGATATAAAATATCGCTGTTGGTACCGGACGTATAAATAGCAGCAAAATCTAAAATACAGTTCTGCCTGCTGAAAAGGAAATCCGCCGCCCGCTGCTCGCTGTACTGGGCTGGAAAAGTAAAATCGGCTTCACCGTTTTTCACCCACTCCAGACACTGTTCCCACGAACCGCTTTTATATTCATAAGTCCAGCCGGTATGTTCGGCAATTGCATCAAATAGAGCTACGCCATAACCTGCCAGCCGTCCGTCTTTGATACCGACAAAATTATCAATATCCGAATAGGCTATGCGTACTGTATTAGAAGCACCTGCACTGTTGACTACCAGCAGAACAAACAGCATCAACACAGCAGTCAATATTCTTTTCAGCATCCTAAATACCTCCCCAGCCAAAACATCGAACAATATTATTCAAGTAAACATTTGCGTATAATAATAATTATATCACTTTTATTTGTTTATATAAATATTTATTATCTTTCAGACATTTATTATGATCGAAGATAAAAAATAAAGGTCAACCAACTCCTGGCTGACCTCTGCTGCAAATCTTATTTATTGTCTTAAATTTTCTTCCTCAAATTTTAAACATCTTTCCTCATAACCATCTATTTTCATATCTAACCGTTCCAGTACAGCCTGCATAGCTACTATCTTGTCGGCAAGCTGCTGTCTTTGCTCTACCAAAAGAGCTTTACGGGCAGCAATCGTCTCCTTGCCCAAGCGGAACATCGCCACATATTCAATCAGCATTTCTACCGGAATACCAACACCGCGCATGCACTTAATAAATTCTACCCAATTACAATCTTTTTCATCATAATCACGAATACCGCTGCTGCTGCGCTTGACCGGCGGTATCAGGCCAATTCGTTCATAATAACGCAGCGTATCAGCTGTCAAGCCAAACGTTTTACTGACTTCTGCAATCGTCATAGAGCAACACCTCCTCCTGCGATTATTTTAACACCTGGAGTCAACTCCAAGTCAAGCAATAATTTATTTTTAAGATTATTTACGTTATTACATACCAAACACTTTCACTGCTTCCTGCATATTTTGTATAACTGTAACTTTAAATGGACAGCGTTTCTCACAAGCACCGCATTTCACGCACTCCCCGGCATGATGCCGCAGCGCAGCATAATGTTCGCGTACTGTTTCAGGAACACTGTTCTGCGCTTTGGTAAGATTCAAAAATTTAGTTACTGCTGCCACATCTATTCCCTGCGGACAGGGAGCACAATGTCCGCAATACATGCAGTGCCCTTCCCAGCTGATTTTCGGTAAAGCGGCAAAAGCAGCCGCATAATCCTTTTCAACATCAGCAGCCGTAGTATATTCAAGACATTTTTCCAGCTCGTCAACAGTATGCGCTCCCGACATCACTGCCGCTACTCCGGGACGCGTCAAAGCATAGTGCAGACACTGATTAACAGTCAAAGCTTTTCCTGCCGGCGAAAGCTCTTCATCCAGCAAATCACCGCCGCCAAAAGCTTTCATTACGGTTATAGCGACACCCAGGCGGCTGCAGGTTTCATACAGCGCTTCCCGCTCCGGATCCATATTCACAAGCTGCCTGTCATAATTTTTCCCATCCCAAAGCGCATAACAGTCTTCATTCGCCGGCTGCAGGTCATAGCAGGGATTAACGCTGAACATCAGTACATCGATCAAACCGCTTTGTACAGCCTGCATAGCTGCGGCAGGATTATGGCTGCTCAAACCGATATATCTGATTTTTCCCTGAGCCTGCATTTCTCTTGCATACGCCATTACCGGGCCACCAGCTACCGCTTCCCAATCTTCCAGAGAGTCCACATAATGGATCATCCCAATATCTATATAGTCCGTTGCCAGCCGTGTCAGCAGATCTTCAAAGCTCGCTTTCACTTCCCCGATCTCCCTGGTCCGCTTATACTGTCCCTCCTGCCAAACCGTACATAAATGTGCCTGTAAAACAAATTTACCGCGGCGGCCACGCAGCCATTTACCCAAACGGCTGCGCATTTCCGGCTGCGGCGCATACAAATCAATACAGTTGATGCCGCCTTGCTCTGCCGCATTCAGCAGTTGCTCTGTTAAGGCACCTTCGTTGGCAACAAAGCCTTCGCACCCTAATGCTATCACACTGACTTTAATACCTGTCCGTCCCAATTCACGATATTCCATACTCTCAACACTCCTTCTCCTTAAAGCAATACCTTACTACCCAAAATCAACGTCAGCAGCAAGTACAAAAGCGGCTGATGCAGAAGATAGACTAACAAAGACCTCCGTCCGAAAAAACTCAGGAAGCCGCTGCCATAATCGAAGATCTGAGGCAATCCGCCCAGAGTTTCACAAAAACGCAGACAGTAATAACCTGCCAAATATAAAAAGAACCAGGGCATTAAAGAAAAATAATCACTGGAAAAAAATCCTGCTTCTGTAAATCCTACATAAGTAGTGAATTTATTCAGATACAGCTGCTCCGGTATTTTGAAAAAATTCCATTCCTCAAAACCTAAATAGCCGTCGTTGATATTGCGGGTCAGAAAAAATAACATACCACTTGCTGTAATGCCCCAGACAGGAGCCAGCCTGCACAGCAGCCGGTCAAGCAGCTTCAGCAGCAGCATACCTGACCCCAGAAAGAATAAAACGCCAAAGGTAACCGCCTGGTCCGGCACAAAAATATGCGTTATAACCATCACCAGGACACTTCCCCCAAAAACCTGCACAGCACGCCGTACAGCCCTTTTCCCTAAAGGCCAGCAAAAGCCTGATAGAAAAATAAAACGCCAGCAAATACTTTGCTGCCACCAATAACACAAACTGCTATGAAACCAGGGCAAATCCTGCTCAAATAAATACACCAGGTCCCAAAAAAAATGATAGACGATCATCTCCAATAACAGCAGCCCTCGCAGACTGTCCAGCAAGGCGTATCTTTTTTCATTATTCAGCCCCCGCATAACAAACCTTCCCCCATATATACTTTAAAGCAGAAACTTTAGCTATCTAATTTCACGTCGCTGTAATATTCTCTGCTATGGTAAAATAAACACTATTTTTTTCTACAAACACCTATGCGTTCCTCTTTTATCAATCATAACACTTAAAGCTCACTCCAAGTCAAGATACAAATAAAAATTTTCCCTGTATCCTGCTTTAAATTGCTGTTGTTTTATTTTCCTCCAGTAATTTTAATATGAATATCCTCTAACCATTCGTCCATCTTATCCCAACAAAAAACAGCAGGCCTTATAGGCCTGCTGTTTTCATTATTTCTATACTATCATTTTTTATAGCCGCACTTCGGGCAAACACCATTTTCATTCAAGGCAATACCACACAGCGGGCAACGATCAATTTGATTCTTGGTTGTGAACTCTGCCGAAGCAGTATTGACACCGCTGACAAAAGTTATTTTCGCAATATTGAGTTTGTCTTTAAGCAGATCATAAACGATCTTAATCATGCCCTCGACAGTCATAGTTTCTTTTGTAACCACAAGACGACAATCCGGGTATGCTGTTGCCAGCTCTGTCTTGAAAGCCGCACCTTTCATCTGGTTCTGCGGAGCGCCATTACGGATACCCTGTTTTTCGTAAACATCAAGTACTGCCGGCAGTAGCGGATCATCTTCCCTCAAAATCAGTGCATGATCGAAGTTCTTTAAAACGTCCCAGGCAGTTTTTTGAATTTCATTACAGGGAAATACCATATTGACACCTGGTTCGACAGAATCTTCCACCTCAATAGTCAGAATACCTGAATGTCCATGCAGATACTGTGCTTCACCTTTAAACCCATAAAATCTATGGGCATATTGCAGGTCTAATGTTGTAATACTTCTCATGTCTTTATCCTCCTATATTTTTTATTTACGGGGTCAGCGCCCGAATACGCATTTGTTAATCGAAATATCCCAGTCTGTTATCTGCTGTTAATGATATTTTCTTTAGTATTAATATAATATTATTTTCTGTTTTTGTCAATAACTTTTTAGTTTTTAATTCTATTAGAAAATTAATATCCTTTATTGTTTCATATATTATACATTAATCTTAATTATTGCTCCAACAGTTCCTACCAGCCTCAAATAAAAAATACACTCGCTAGCCCCTGAACTTTAATAGTTCAATAATCAGCAAGTGTAAAAAATAAAAGCTGCAGAATCTAACGATTCTACAGCTTTATAATTTGATTGGTGCGAGTGACAGGAGTCGAACCTGCACGCCGAAGGCGCTAGATCCTAAGTCTAGTGCGTCTGCCAGTTCCGCCACACTCGCAAACAGGCAAAAAAAATGGTGATCCACCCGCGACTCGAACGCGGGACACCCTGATTAAAAGTCAGGTGCTCTACCGACTGAGCTAGTGGATCACATTGGCTGGGGCGGCTGGACTCGAACCAACGCATGCGGGAGTCAAAGTCCCGTGCCTTACCGACTTGGCTACGCCCCAAGGATAGAAACCGGATAATTATGGGGTGACTGGAGGGGATCGAACCCTCGAGTAACGGAGCCACAATCCGCCGTGTTAACCGCTTCACCACAGCCACCAAATTGTCCAAACTTAATAGCTTGGCGACGAATGTTATTCTACCATAGCCACTAGTTTATGTCAATCTTTTTTATAAACTTTTTTACATTTTTTTGCAGGGATTATTATTTGCAGACAGCGATTGCTTCTATTTCAACTTTAACACCTTTCGGCAGTCCCGCAACCTGTACGCAGGAACGCGCAGGAGCGTTTTCAGCAAACTTTTCACCGTAAATGCTGTTAACAACGCCAAAATCTTCCATATCAGTCAAAAAAACAGTGGTTTTTACCACATCGTCAAAAGTCAACCCTGCCTCAGACAATACGCCTTCCATATTTTTCAAGACTCTGATCGTCTGCGCTTCAATACCTTCATCTACTACTTCGCCTGTTTCAGGAACCAAAGCTATCTGACCTGACATATACAACATACCATTAGCCATAACAGCCTGAGAATAAGGCCCGATAGCAGCCGGTGCATTTTCAGTCTTAATAATTTTTTTCATTTGATTTACCTCCATTTAATACTTATCTAAAATATTTTTCAAATTTTACCATCAGCGGCAAAATAAGCCTGTGCCCAGGCCAGTGCAGTTGGTGTCTGTGCCAGTCCGCCTTCCGCCGTTTCCTTAAGCGTGCAGGGCAAACGATCGCCTACTGACTTCATCGCATCAATGGCTTCGTCTGCAGGGATAAAGCTTGTGATACCAGCCAGAGCCAATTCTGCTGCCAGCAACGCCTGTGCAGCGGCACCGCCGTTTCGTTTGATACACGGCACTTCTACCAGACCGGCAACAGGGTCACAAACAAGCCCCAGCATATTTTTGAATACTATCGCCACTGCATGTCCTACCTGTTCCGGAGTGCCTCCCAGCACATCTACAGCGGCACCGGCCGCCATAGCCGCACCACTGCCGCATTCAGCCTGACAGCCGCCCATAGCGCCCGACAGTGAAGCGCGGCTGGCTATGACCATACCAATATTACCAGCCACTACCAAAGCTTCAGCCATTTGCCGTTCGTTCAAATTGTAATGCTGCTTCAATGCCAAAAGTACTCCCGGCAGAACGCCGCTGGCTCCGGCGGTAGGAGCGGCGACGATACGTCCCATCGCCGCATTGCATTCACCTACAGCCATGGCATAAGCCACAGCATCGTTAACGACACCGCCTAAAATATTTTTATAATTTTCAGACTGTCTGGCCTCCTGCAGCTTTTTAGCAGCACCACCAGTCAGGCCGCTGTGTGAACTTACCCCGGTCAGACCGAATGCTGCCGATTCTTCCATTACCTGCAGCATTGTCTGCATCTGCTCTAATATAGCATCTTCACTCAGTTCAAGCTCTTCGCTGCTGAGCTTCAGCAGATAAGTATGTAACGGAACACCCTGATCAGCTGCGGCCTCAATCCAGGTCCTTAAAGAAATTTTCTCGTTAATCACGCTGCACCTCACAAAACATTACGGATGAACCGCACCGACTGCATAGGTTCCAAAGCAGCAACCAGATTGATTATCGGCTCCGGCACCACCTGGTCACATTCAATGACCATCGTTGCCAACCCGCCTTTATTCGCCCTGAAAACCCGCATACCGGCAATATTGATACCGGCACTTGCCAAAGCGCTGCTGACCAGGGAAATAACACCAGGCTTATCCTTATGCAAGGTAAGGATCGCCGGCAGCTTACCGCTCAGTTCTACAGCCGCACCGTCAATAGAAGTTACCAGAACCTGTCCGCCGCCAATAGAAGAACCAATAACTTCGCATTTTCTGCCATCTGCAGCTGTCAATTTAAAATAGACCGTATTGGGATGTGTCAGATCACCTAGATTGATCGTGGAAAATGCGTATTCCAAGCCCTGCTTCTGCGCAAAATCCATTGCCTGCGGAATCCTGGCATCATCCGGCAGCCAGCCCATCAGTCCCGCAAGAAGCGCCATATCCGTGCCATGGCCGCGGTAAGTTTGAGCAAAGCTCCCATGCAAAGCAATCTGCGCCTTTACCGGCCAGGCCCCCAGAATGCTGATCGCCAATAACGATAAACGTACGGCTCCAGCCGTATGCGAGCTGGACGGACCAATCATTACCGGTCCGATAACATCAAATATATTCATAATAACCTCACTGCTTTTACTATTGCGTCCTTATTCCACATTATCCAGCGAACGATGCGCCAGACCTACACACAACTCATTGAGATTGAGCACGCCTACCGCCATATAAATAGCAACGCACAAATGCTCACCGCAGCGGGCAATACCGATCTTGCCGCCGACATTAAAGCCCAAAGCCTTGGTTTTCACCTGCTCTAAAGCCGCATGAGCAGCGCCTGCTACCGCACCGGCGCCAACATGCGTATCTGAAACCAGGCCCTGCCTCTGTGCTGCCACTACAGCACGCTCAACAATCTTGACAATAGACGGAATAAATTCCCCGCCAAAATCGACCGCTGTCGAACGAATACCCTGTTCAGCCAGTTCCTGCTTGATCCTCTGCTCTTCGCTGCGTGAACCTGTAACAGCTATTTTCAGGGCCGCACGGCCGATTTCAATACTGGTGAGTTTGCTGTCGGTCATAATATCAAGCCTCTTCCTCTACATATTCCGGTACTTTAATCGGAGTTTTATCAACAACTGCCACTATTAAAAAGGTTACAATACAAATAAGCCATTCAAAATAAATTACATGCTGCAGAACATGGAGCGCCGGTACAAATTCCCAGACCACCAGCCCTAAAAGTCCGACCAGCGTTGTATAAAAAGCACTGCTTCTGCGGCACAGCCCCGGCGCAAACACAGTAAATAAAAAGACACAGGTCAGAGCGGTAGTCATCGACAGACCGGCAATCATGGTCTTCAAAATACCTGCGGCATTGAAAGCAAACCATAAGGTTATCAAACCAACACCGAAAATAGTCAGACGATTGACAGTGACAAATTTTTCATCGCTGACAGAAGGATTAATAAAACGTTTGTAAATATCCTGACTGAACAAAGTGCCCGCCCCCAAAAGGATCGTGCAGGCAGTAGAAACATCGGCCGCCCACAAGGCAGCCAGCGTCGTTCCTGATGCCACCGGGTTCAGACTCATAACGACTTTCGGCAGAGCCATAGTCGCCGTAATATCCGGGAAAGAAACCTTCGCTACAATGCCGAGCAGCGCGCATAAAAATCCGATCGGGAAAATCAAAATGCCGCCTAAAAGAAAACCTTTACGGGCAGTTTTGGCATCACGGGCACCACAGGCAATCTGCACCGGTCCCTGTGCCGTGATCGCTTGTGTGACCATAACTATGAACCAGCCGATAATGACCGCCATCGGTATACCAGCCAAAGGATCGAACCAATCCAGCGTCGGCGGCAGCTGAGCCGCAATATTCTCGATCCCGCCGGCATTATTGACGGCGGCAAAGCAGGAATACAGGACACCGACATAAATCAGACAAACGCTGACGATATTGGAAAGACCTGAGGACCACAGACCGCCGATCAGGGTGATGCCGATGAAAACAACGGCACTCATCATCATGCCGCCTTTAAAACTGAAAATGTCAGGCAGCAGCGAAGCCAGAATCGCCCCGCCCGCCAAATACTGCAGCGCCGTAATAACAGACATAATAATAACAAGACCAACCGCGCTGATGACACGACCTTTCGTATCATAGTATTTCTCAAAAAATTCCGGGATCGTAGAAATCTTCATCGCCCGCAGTTTCCCAGCGGCAACAAGCCCCATCACGACAGCCCCCGCTGCCCAGGCTGCATTATACCAGCCTGCCGCCATACCTACTTTAAAGGCATTTTCGGCAACGCCCACTGTAGAAGCCGCACCGACCGCAAGCCCCGTAATATTGACCGCGATCAGGCCGGCACTTAATTTACGCCCGGCAAACAAATATTCCGTCGAGCCTTTATCAGCCCGCCTTTTAACATAAAAACTGATACCAAACAAAAGCGCGATATACACGCACACGATAATCAACTGAATAGACAAATGCCACACTACCTTTCTACGCTGCTACATTGCTGCTTATTAAAACCACTCCGCGCCTCAGAAGGCGCCTGCTGCCATACTACCCTCCTACCCATCAAGTATGGATATAATTATATCAATTTTCTTCTGCAAAGTGAAGTAAAACAGCTTTTTAAAACACTTTTTTACTTTCTTTAGCTCATTTACATTCGCTGGCTGCCTTGTAAAATTTTTTATACTTTGCTGCCGGCAACAAGGATTTTAGATTTTTATGTCGAATGTAAAAAAGATTACAGAAGATTTATTTATCTGAAATTCCCTGATAAGTGAGGCTTAAATTTATGTATTCTTACAAAACCAGCGGCACCTGCTCTCAACAAATAAATTATGACATCGTTGACGGCAAGGTCCATAATGTTACTTTCGTCAACGGCTGCCCCGGCAATCTTAAAGCTATCGGCATCCTGGTAGAAGGACTTCCCGTTGAGGAAGTTGCCGCAAAACTGCGCGGCATTCACTGCGGCAACCGCAGCACCTCCTGCGGCGACCAGCTGGCTCAGGCCCTGGAGCAGCATCTAAACAAATAACAACATCGCAAATTCCAAGGAAAGGGGGCACCTGCAATGTATAAGATCCTCAAAAGTACACCAAACGGCATCGATGAGCTTGAGCTTGAACAATTAGAAAAGGGCTGCTGGATCGACATTGTCAGTCCCTCCCCTGAAGAACTGCATGAAATAGCCGCCGCTACTAAGATCCAGCTGGATTTTCTGACGGCCGCGCTTGACGAAGAAGAAAAATCGCGTATCGAAACCGAAGACGACCAGATCCTGATCCTGGTCGATATTCCTTTTTTACGCAGTAACAAAGACTACGACACACTGCCGCTCGGCATTATCATCGCTGAAGACTTTATTGTCACCGTCTGTCTGGAGCCTAACGCTGTTGTTGCTGACTTTTCTTCCTATAATCATCGTTTCTTCAGCACCTTCAAAAAAACGCGGTTCCTGTTCCAGATCCTTTATAAATCAGCTACTTTATATCTAAAGTATATTCGTATCATCATCAAACGTACTGATGAACTGGAGCAGCATCTGCGTAAATCCATGGAAAACTCCGAGTTATTCAACCTGCTGGATCTTCAGAAGTCACTGACCTACTTTACTACTTCCCTGCGCAGCAATTATATCGTTACTGAAAAACTGCTGCGTCTGCGTTCTACAAATCAGTCAGGACATTTGATCAAGCTCTACGAAGAAGACGAAGACCTTTTGGAAGACGTCATCATTGAATATAAGCAGGCTATTGAAATGGTTGAAATGTACAGCCATATTCTTAACAGCATGATGGAAGTATTTGCCTCTATCATCAGTAATAACCTGAACTTAGTTATGAAGTTCCTGGCTTCTGTAACCATTATTTTAGCTATCCCCACAACTATCGGCGGCTTATGGGGCATGAACGTTCCGGTGCCTCTGGAAGGTAACGAATTCGGTTTTGTCACCATCACTTCCATCGCCTTGCTGATTTCTGTAGGTACAGGCTACTGGTTGTGGAAACGCCGCATGTTCTAGGAGGATATTATGTCAAAAATACTAGCAGAACAATTATTGGCCGGTATTATTCTCGGCGATAACGATAATCAGGAATATATTTATCTTCCAGGCGGAGAAGTAGGAAGCGATACTCCCTGCTGTGTCTTTGAAAGCAAGTCCGGACGACAGGACCTGCCGCTGGATAAAGCCGTAGAACAGGCCAAGCGCCTGCATCTAAAACCCGTAGCGCATCCGGAAATGGGCCGGCGCTCATACTGAACCTGAAGAAGAAGACCCCGCTGCAATAATGCAGCGGGGTTATTTTTATGCTTTTTATTTTTTTACATAACGCTCCCAAAACTCGTCTTCAGGCAGCGGTCGGGCAAAATAATAACCCTGACCCAACTGACAGCCCAGCTTTTGCAAAACCTTGAGCTGCTCTTCATTTTCAATGCCCTCAGCCAAAGTCAGCGTATCGCCAAATTCACGGCACATAGAAACCGCCGCCTTAAACAAAATCTGCGTTTTAGGATTGTCTACGATACTGTCCGTAAGACTTTTGTCAAACTTTACCGTATCAAAATGCACCTGTGACAATAATTCCAGATTAGAAAAGCTAGTACCGAAATCGTCCATGGAAATACTGAAGCCAGCCTCATGCATCCGTTTGATCAAATCCACAAGCAGCTCTTTTTCCAGCAAACCAAAGCTTTCCGTGATCTCCACATCTATCAGACATGGATCAATACCATATTTCTTACAGATAGCCACACTGTTTTTGATTGTATCTTCCGCAATCAACGTTACCCGCGAAACATTTACAGACATCTTAAAAACTCTGCCGCCACGTTCACGCCAGTCTTTCAGCATCCGGCAGACTGTCTTCAGAACAAAGATGTCGATATAATTTATCAAACCATTTTCTTCGTAACCAGGAATAAAATTATCCGGCGCTATTATCACTCCCTGATCGTCGATTTTTCTGACCAGGGCCTCGGCACCTTCTATCAGACCTGTCTGCAGGTTTATTTTCGGCTGCAGGTAAACTTTGAACCTTCCTTCCGCGATCTCGGCCAACAGCCGGTGCGCGCTTTCTGCTTTATGATTATAATCGGCGGTCAGATTTTTATAGCCAAACGATTTTGTCGCTTCCATCACCGCATTTGCCTGAGATACTTTTTTATAAATATCCCGGCAATTATCGCTCCATAAGCTGCCGACCGAGACCCTGAAATCTGTCTCTGCACTGAATTTAGCTTTCAGCGCCGCTACTTTTGCTTCAAAATCCGCTTTATCCATATTCAGCGCCAAACTGACAAACTCATCACTGCCGACACGAAATGAATTAACGCCAAAAACACTTTTGATAAGTGCTGCTATCCTGATCAGGACCCTGTCACCCGAATGATAGCCCTTGGTTGCATTGATATTGCGCAGCCCGTTGATATCCATATCGACAATACCAATATGCCGTATTTTCTTAATTTCTATATCCTTCAACAGACTGCTGTATTTCTCTCTATTATACAGTCCTGTAAGATTATCTACCCAACGGATCTGTTCCAATTTTTGATCCAGATATTTTTTCTGCTGTTCCAGTTCTTCTTCCTTAAAATTATATAGAATTTCAAAACGCAGACGACGCCCCATATAATTGAATAAAATGCTCTTGACCTGTAAATAGCGCTGTACCGACGGCTGATATATTTCTTCCACAAACATGCGCTCTGTAGTCAGCAGATTATTCCGGCAGAACCTGCACTTGCTGTTCAGTCCCTGTAAAACCGTATAACATTTTTTACCGCAGTAGCTGTCATCTTCATAAGCCAGCTGCAGCATGTCTTTCGCACTCTTATTCATATAAACAATTTCACAGGTATCAACATCAATCAGATAGATCGCTCTTGCTGTTTCTGTACGCGCTATTTGAGGAAATTCGTCGAAGCCCATCATTTTCGAGCTCATTTCTGCACCTCTTTTATAAATATTCCCAGTCGTAACTTTTACTTTAGTTAAAAAAAGCTTCTTCAGGATATTTATTTTTAACATTTTTAAAAGTTTGCATTTTGTTTATCCATTTGTATTATAACATCATTATAATATCTATTCAATATTTTTGGTTTTTTAGAATATTTTTATTCTTAAAACAACAAAAGGCGCTGTGTAATTTATACACAACGCCTCAAAGACCACTTTTATTTAATTACAATAACTGGCAGTTCGGATTCTTCGATCACCGTTTTACTGACACTGCTTTTTAAAAGCCCTTCCAAAGCTCCAAAACCGCGGCTGCCAATAACAATGCTGTCACAGTTTTCTCGACGGCTCAGCTTAATTATTTCTTCAGCTGCTCTACTGCCGATAGCCAGCAGATAATCGCAGGGGATTTCCTGTTTGTCCATTAAGTGCTTGGCAGCGCCCAGCACCTCATTGCCAATCTGCATCACCGGCCCGTTGGCACTGTAGACCAGTTCTTCTTCCAAAGGAGCACCGCCGACAGCTTTAATCCCCGGCTTAACGACCGTCAAAATAACCAGGTGTCCACCCGACAGCTTTGCCAGCGAAGCGGCATATTCCATGGCCCGCCAGGAATATTCAGTCCCGTCGATAGGTACGAGGATTTTTTTTAACATATTCATCATCCTTCATCAAAACTTTAAACACAGCTCCGTAATTATTTTACGATAAGTACCGGCACTGTTGCATACTGAGAAACCTTGGAACTGACGCTGCCCAGGAAAAATTCAGCAATGCCGCTGAGTCCGCGGCTGCCCAAAACAATCGCGTCGGCTTCCACTTTTTTGGACAAAGCGATGATCCGTTCCGACGGATGCCCTACTTCCATATCATATTCAACTTTATGCGGATAGGAGCCGACCATTTCTTTGGCCAGTTCCAAAACCTTATCACCGACTTTTTCCAATTCGCTGTTACCCTGATTAATCGTAGCATGGTCAAGCGGGACTGCCAAAAGAGCAGCATTATTATAAGGCTGGATTACGTTCACTACCAAAATTTCACTCTCAAATTTTTTACCGATCTCCAACGCATTATTCAATGCGCGCCATGCGGTTTCGGAACCGTCTACAGGTACTAAGATTTTTTTAAACATAATACGCACCTCCTGCTATCTTAACTGCTTTTAGAATATTCAAAATCAATAATAAGCTTATTGGTTTCACTGTTAATTTCTCTTTTTACAGCCTAAATTCCTGCTAAAGCAAAATTATTTAACTTTATTTTTTTTCGCCTGATGCTTCAGGGATTTTTTACTTACTTTTTTGATCTCTGACGGTGCCGGAGCATCATCCATACTGCCGCCTTTACCAAAACGGTAATACAGCAGCATTAATCCTAAAAGCAGCATCGGCAGCCCGCCGATAACATAACGGTATTCGGCCGGCGCAGTGATCGTCAGAAAATCATAACCAATGATCGCTATCGGCACAAGAATGATCTGCGAATAACGGCTTGCAGAACTCGTCGTCCCCATAAGACGGATCACCAGTCCGTAAGCCAGGAAGGCCACAGCAAAAGACACAAAAGACATAAAGCATAAGAAAATAAAAAATTCCATAACAGCTCTCCTCGTTTAACGTTCTTCCCTGTCATAAGGCTGCCCCAGCGCCTGAGGCGCTGCCAGACGGCCCCCTTTGCGGGCCAGAACCAAAATCAAAACCACTATTGTAAAAATATATGGAAGCATATTCAAAATAAAAACAGATACGGGCAGGCCAACAACCTGCAAATGAAAGCCCAAAGCATCAATTCCGCCGAAAAGATACGAACCAAGCAGCGCACGCCAGGGATCCCACAGAGCAAAAATTACAAGTGCCACCGCGATCCAGCCGCGTCCGGCCGTCATATTTTCCAGCCAGCAGGGAGCATAAGCCAGCGACAAATACGCGCCGCCCAAACCGGCTAAAGCACCGCCCATGATCACATATAAATACCGCAGTCCAAAAACATTGACGCCTACAGCATCTACAGCAGCCGGATTTTCTCCCAAAGCCCTCATAAACAGCCCTGCTCTTGTACGGTACAGATAAAAAGCAACAGCAGCCACTAAAATATAACTGCAGTAAACCAGCAGATCCTGCCTGAACAGTACCGGCCCCAGCACCGGGATCTCACTGAGCCCCGGTACATCCAGCTTACTGAAAACAACAGTCGCCTGCTGCCCCACATAATCCAAACCCAGATAACCGGATAGCCCCGTGCCAAACAAGGTCAGCGCCAAACCGCTGACGACCTGGTTTGCCCGCAGGGTGACAGTCAGAAAAGCGTGTATCAGCGCCATCAATGAACCTGCCAGCAGCGCCATCCCAACACCACTTAGAAGACTGCCCGTCTGCTGAGCGGCAATGAACCCGGCACAGGCACCGACCAGCATCATCCCGTCCACACCCAGATTGGTAACACCAGCTCGCTCGGAAATCAGTTCACCCAGCGCAGCAAACAAAATAGGGGTACCGGCCGTAATAGAGGCAGCTAAAATTGAAATGAGCAATGTCTCATTCACTCTCTTCGCCTCCTTCATTTTTGATCAGGCGCAGCTGATAATTGGTAAAGATATCAGCGCCGACGACAAAGAATAAAATAGCTCCCTGCAGCATTGTTGCCACAGCCGAAGGAATCCCCAGTGTCTGCACCATAAACCCGCCGACATGGATAATCGCAAACAAAAAAGCTACTACGATAATCGCTGCCGGATGCAGCCGCGCCAGCCAGGCCACAATAATTGCCGTATAACCATAACCGGGACTGATACCCGGCTGCAGCTTGCCAACGATGCCGCTGACTTCAATCATGCCGCCCATCCCGCAGACAGCACCGCTTAGCAGCATCACCAGCAAAACATTTCTGGGAATATTGATCCCGGCATAACGGGCAGCCGTAGGATTGGAACCAATAACAAGTGTCTCGTAGCCCCAGCGGGAATCACGAAAAACTACTGTCAGAACTGCCGCTAAAACAAATACAATAATGATACCAGCATGTACGCGCAGATCTCCGAAAGAGGGCAGCAAAGCCGACTCGCTGAAGGCCGCTGTCAAAGGAAAATTCAAGCCCTTGGGATCACGCCACGCACCATAGACCAGATAATTGACCCATAAAATTGCAATATAATTCATCATCAGCGTCGTAATCAGTTCGCTGACCAGCCACTTGGTTTTGAACCACCCGGCTAAAAGTCCCCACATCCCGCCTGCCGCAGCTCCCAGCAGCAGCATGCCCGGCAGCATGATCATAGAAGGCAGGTCAGGATAAGTCAGCGGCAGCCAGCTGGCCGCACAGGCTCCCATATAAAACTGCCCTTCAGCGCCGATATTCCAGATCTGCATCCTGAAGGCAATGGCAATGCCTAATCCGCACATCGCCAGCGGTATCATTTTGACGATCGTTTCCGAAATACCATACTCAGAACCTAACGCACCGCTGAACATGGCATAATATACCTCAAAAGGATCGCGCCCCGTCACTGCAAAAAAGATACCGCAGAAAACCAGAGCAGCGAAAGCTGCCACCACCGGCACCAGCGAGCGCATCAGCGGACTGGGTGCCAGACGTTTTTCCATTACCAGCTTCATACGCCCGCACCTCCCGCTTCGGTAATACCCGCCATCAAAGCGCCGATTTTTTCTGTATCCATTTCGCTGACAGGGAATTCACCTAAAATCTGCCCGGCAAACATAACGCCTACACGATCAGCCAGCTTTGCGATTTCCTCCAGCTCTTCCGATACCAGAATAATCGCAGTCTGTTCTTCTTTCAGCTGCAGCAGCAGCTTGTGCACTGCTTCGATAGCACCTATATCCAAGCCGCGTACCGGGTACAGTACGATCATCAGCTTGGGTTTAGCGGCTATCTCGCGTCCCAGCAGCAGTTTTTGCAGATTGCCGCCGCTCATCATCTTCACCGGCTGGAAAATCGATCCCAGCTTCACATCAAAATCTTCTACGATACGTTTTGTCGCCGCTATAGCAGCTTCACGCCGAATCCGCCAGCCTTTGGAAAATTTACCGTCATATTCTTTCAGGATCACGTTATTGACAGAATCCAGATTTGGCACCAGCCCCATACCCAGACGATCCTCCGGCACATAACTGATACCTGCTTCGATCATTTCTTTCGGTTTTTTATTGGTAAGGTCCTGTCCGTAAAAAAATATTTTTCCGCCCATCGACGGCCGCAGTCCGGCAAGTACCTCAGCCAGCTCGCGCTGACCGTTGCCAGATACTCCGGCGATACCATAAATTTCACCAGCTCTGACTGCAAGCCTGACATTGTTCAGTCCAACCGTATTCATATCATTGAGAGCTGAAACCTGCTCCAGCTGCAGCACCACTTCACCGCAGTGCTCGCAGTTTTTTTCATAGGTATTCAGCACCTCGCGGCCGATCATCATCTGCACCAGCTTGTCGCGACGCATATCTTCTTTTGCGGCGCTGCCGGTTACACAGCCGCCGCGCAAAACAGTTACTCGGTCGGCCAATTCCTCGACTTCGTTGAGTTTGTGGGAAATAAAAACTACCGCACAGCCGTCGTCTGCCATCTTTCTCAGATTGACGAACAGCTCGCGTGTCTCCTGCGGCGTCAGAACAGCCGTAGGCTCATCCAGGATCAGCACCCGGCTGCGATGATAAAGCATCCGCAAGATCTCCACACGCTGTTTTTCTCCCACACCAAGCTGCCAGACATAGGCCCGCGGATCTACCTGCAGTCCATATTTCTCACCCAGACTTTCAATATCTGCTATGATCTGCTCCGGTTTCAGCAAAAAACCGCCTTTGCTCTGGCTCAGAACGATATTCTCAGCTACCGTAAAAGATTCGATCAGTTTAAAATGCTGATGTACCATCCCGATACCGCTGGCAATGGCGTCAGCAGGCGAAGCAAACTTTACTTCCTCCCCGCCAACCATGATACAGCCTTCTGTAGGCTTGTAAAGACCTGTAAGGATACTCATCAAAGTACTTTTACCGCTGCCGTTTTCACCCAAGAGCGCATGTATCTCACCGGGATACAATTCCAAATTTATTTTATTGTTGGCGATAACGCCGGGAAACCGTTTCGTTATCTGCCGCATACTGATAAGAGGCAAGGTCATGACTTTGCTCCGTTCATCATAAAATTAATCCGCTCCTCCGCATAGCCGCGCGCCGATCTGGCGGGCAACATGGACTCCGCTCGCACTGGCCTGTGACAACCCCCTTGTGATACCGGCACCGTCGCCGACGGCGAACAGGTTCGGGATCTTAGTTTCCAGCTTATCATCAAGTTCCAGACGCGCACTGTAGAATTTTACCTCTACACCGTAAAGCAGGGTATCGGCATTAGCCATCCCCGGCGCCACCTTATCCAGCGCATAAATCATTTCGATGATATTATCCAAATGGCGTTTAGGCAGCACCAGGCTCAAATCGCCGGGCGTAGCCGACAAGGTAGGCTTAGTAAAGCTCTTTTCCAGGCGTCTTTCATTAGTACGCCGGCCTTTGATCAAATCGCCGAAACGCTGCAGCAGCACGCCGCCGCCCAGCATATTGGAAAAAGAAGCGATACGTTTGCCGTATTGATGCGGTTCAGTAAACGGTTCTGTAAATTTATTGCTGACCAGTAAAGCAAAATTCGTATTATGACTGTGCAGCTTGGGATCGCGGAAGCTGTGCCCGTTGACTGTAATGATGCCGTCAGTATTTTCGGCCACTACATAACCGTTGGGATTCATGCAGAAAGTACGGACCAGATCATTATACTGCCGTGTCCGGTAGACCAGCTTAGCTTCATAGACTTCGTCAGTAATGTGTTTAAAGACCTGCGCCGGCACCTCTACCCGCACGCCTACGTCGACCTGATTGTTAATAAAGGACAATCCCAGTCCGCGGCACTGTTCGGTAAACCATTCCGCACCGGCACGTCCGGGAGCAGCGATCAGATAATCACAGCGAATATCAGCTTTATCCTCGCCGCGAACGCCCAGTTCAAAACCGTCACCGTGCCGTTTGATAGTTTCCACATGGGTATTACAGCGGATCTCCATTCGCTCAGCCAGATATTTATAAATATGCTCCATAATAATAAGGTTATTTTCAGTCCCCAGATGCCGGACCTTGGCGTTTAAAAGATGCAGATCATGTCCCAGCGCCAGACCGCCGATAGTACTGTTCTTTGTGCTGAAATATTCGCCGGGAGCGCCATGACGGCAATTAAGCTCATCAACATAATCAATCAGCTCGATTACAGTCTTTTCCGGAATATACTCGCTCAGCCAGCCGCCGAATTCAGTCGTAAAATTATACTTACCGTCCGAAAAAGCACCGGCACCGCCAAAACCGCGCATGATATCACAAGGGACACAACGCAGGCAATGATCCACTTTTTTTGCAGCCAGCGGACATTGACGCCGTTCGATTGGATTGCCTTCCTCCAGCATGATCAGACTGACCGTCGGATATTTCAGAGTAAATTCATAAGCTGCGAAAACAGCCGCAGGGCCACCGCCGATAATCGCTACATCATAGTTCTCGTACATAAAGGACCTCCATTCATTATGGTTTGATCACAAATCGTATTTTTTACTTTCATCACCCAGTGGTTCATCTTTTTTAGGGTCATTTTTAAAAAGCTCAATATTTTTCTTTGCTTCACGCAAAGCATCATCATACACAGTTTTAAACGGACTCATGTCCGCCGGTTTACCGGCCTTCAGCCATTCGGTAACGACCCGTCCCAGCGCATAGGTAGTCCCTACAGCTACAGGTATCTGCAAGGGAGCAAACGGGATCAGTGTCGTCAGCGTACTGCCTACAAAATAAGCTCCTAAAGAACTCAGCAGGCTTACGGCCGCCTTTTCTCCGATTTCTTCTTCATAAACACTGCCTAATTTTATCACCAGATACACATCATTAGCAATCAGCGCCATTGTTCCAAGCAACGGAGCAACAACGATAACCCCGGCGCGGGCAGCAGCCCAGCGGCACAAAGTTTCAGCTTCCTCCTGACGCAGCCGGTCGTCAATGACAGTGACCTTAGTTTCCTGATTCATATCCATTTGCATACCCTCCTTCAGGCATAGTAAACCACTTATTATTATTCGCAATCTTCCCGAAAAATCCTGCTAAGTCCTGCCGATAAATACGCTGTCGGGCATAAAAAACCGCAGGCTGTAAAACCTGCGGCCAAATTTTTTTATAAGGGCAAAACTTATTTTTCCAGCCCGTCAGCCTGACGTTTGGCAATCACCTGACGCATATAGTCAGTAACCAAAGCCGTACTTTCTTCAAACAACACCAGCGCATGCGTAGCCTTTTTCTCTAAAAACGGGATCAGCTTTTCCAAATTTTCTTTCTGATCGACGATCGTCACCAAAACAGGCAGGTTGGAAACACCGGTAAAAAGTGATACCGGACGACGGTCGATCCCACGCACTTCGGTCGCATAACCTTCGATACCTTTAATGACGGTAGCGCCGGCGATCTTTAAACGGCGGGCTTCTTCAAGAATCGTTCTGTACAGGGGATCGTTGCCTACTATAACGTCCTCGCCCGTATAAATTTTAAGCATCCAGCATTTTTTGAATTCTGCCGTCATATAACTCACACCTTCCCATAAATTATTATTTTTCTTATTACTTTAATTATAGCACGCAGTTTCTGAAAATTCATGTTTTAGAGTATAAATAATAATAAATAATTTTTGTAACACTAGCTACACTTTATTCGGCCGCTTAAATTTCCTGCTGCCGAGTATTGGAATTTGATATAATAAAATAAGCATTTGACTATTCGACCACAAGGAGGCCTACCATGTCTGTTACCTGTCAGGATCTATTGACTTTAAAATATTTTGAACGTATCAAGCTGGTTGCCGGGCCAAACGGCCTGGACCGTACGGTCACCTGGCCCTACGTAGGACAGACTTCAACTGTCTCGCAATGGGTACACGGCGGCGAGCTGCTGTTTATTACCGGCATTGTGCACAGCGCCGATAAACTTAAGGATCTCATTTTAGAATGTATCCAGAAAAAATTAGCCGGTCTTGTAATCTTGGTCGGCAATGAATATATCAACTCTATTCCAGAAGAACTGCTGGCCCAGGCCGACGCAGCCGATTTCCCGCTTTTTGAAATGCCCTGGGACGTAAAGCTGATTGATGTAACGCGCGAAATAACCGACCTGATAATGCGTGATAAATTTGAAATCAAAAAGTCAAAAAACTTTCTGGGCCGCCTGCTTTTTGCTTCCGATGTTGATTACCGGCAAATGCTTGATACGGCGATCATCAACGATATCCACTTACTGGAATATAAATTTATTGCTGTTTTTAACGTCAGTCACCCCGCTGATGAAATCATGACAGATGCAGGCCATGACAGTCTTGAAGATAAACTGCAGCATTCTGTCGATAGTCTTTGTAAAGAGAAACAGCTGCCGGTCACCACATTGGTCTACGGCAATAATGTGATCTGCCTTGCCAGCGCGCCTACACAGGAAAAAGCAGCTGAGGCGGCAGCTTATCTGGAAACTGTCTGCGGTCTTTTAAGCCAGCTTTACAGCGGCAGCAACCTTTACCTCAGCTTTGGCCGTCCTTACGCCGATGTCGAACAGATCAAAATCAGTTATCAGGAAGCGCAGAAAGCGCTGCTGCTCTGGAAAAAGATGGGACGCAGCAATCACATTGTCTACTATTCCCAGCTTGGTTTATACCGACTGCTGTTTAAAATCGATGATAAAGAAGAAATCCGCGAATACTATCACTATAATCTCGGTGTGCTCCTGCAGCATGACAGCAAAAATAATTCGGAGCTTCTGGAAACGCTGCGTCAGTACTTATACTGCAACGGCAATCTTGTTAAAACATCACAGGCACTGTTTATTCACCGTAATACACTTTTATACCGTCTTAACCAGATCCGTGATCTGCTGGGGCGCGATATCGACGATGCCCTGGTACGACTTGAGCTGCTGAGCAGCATCGTCGCCAAAGATTATTTAGGCGAATAAACCACATTATAAAAACAGCTGATTTCTATATTTTTAGAAAGCAGCTGTTTTAGTTTTTACTGATCTGCCATAGCAGCAGCTGATTTTGAGCCGCAGCTCACTGCCAGATCAACTTCATAAGACTTTTATACTCATCTTGTAAATGTTTGATGATAACATCCAGCACGGTGTAGATCAGATCGCCTTCTGATTTGCCTTTAGGCAGCAAAATACAGCTTTCCAAATACAATTCACCGTTTTCTCCCAAATAATATTTAAACACCTTGTATTTACTGTTAGTGCTGTTGATCTGCCGCAGCAGGTCAAGTTCATTACTCTCTTTCAAGGCGCTCGGCGCTATCAGTACCCTTACCATACCATAGATGCTGCTGTCTAAAATAATAATCGTAGGCAGCTGCACCCCTTCTACCTCTATTGTCGATCTGAACACCACCGTGTTGAGCTGGTCATCATCGATCTCTTCTACAGTAAAGCAGGTGATAGCCTTCGTTTCTAAATATTTTTTAAAATCTTCTGCTTTTTTATTCATCTGCATAGCTCCTTTTGATTATGGAGACGGCTCCAGGCCGCCTCCACTATTTTTTGCCGCTCAGCCTATACATCTTCCGCTACTACTATAGAAGCTTCAGCACCTTCCTGCTGTTCCGCTTCAGGCAGCTCGTACAAAGCAAAGCGTTGATAGAGCGAAATCCTGGGATTATTATTCTTTTCATGTACATCCAGCGGCATTTCCTTTTTCAGGAAGCGCAGATGATCTTCACCTGTGAATCTCTGGTTATGAGCATAATAATGATCCTTCAGCGATAGTAACACACCGTTGCTGATCTGTGTCCGATATTTATCGGTAAAGTACAGGTGCATCCAGTTGCCCAGATAATTGTCGTTATGCCAGCCCAGCAGATCGTGCTTCGGATCATTTGCCGCATGGTCGTACCAGTAGATGCTGTCACTGCCATCACGCAGCGCCGATGTTCCATAAACTGCCGTCCGCATATCACGATTGCTGAAATGGGCCACATCTACGACTGCCAATTTGTCAATATAAAATCTGCCGCTGTCTACATGCAGGTCAGCATTTTTTACCCACAGTTTGTCGAACCTGACACCGTTGCCGGTGTTGATGTTCTTAATGTTAAAACTCTCGATCGGCTCGTCAGCATCAGCACCGCCGGGGCTGATGATCAGCATGCCGTCAGCATCATCCCGCTGTTTAATATCATCCAGCGAAATCTTGTTGCCGCTGATAACGATCTGGTTACCGGCGATGATCTCTTTTACGTCCATGTTGTTATCCATATCTTTGATGATCAGGACAACGATATTGCCGTCGATCTTGCACAACCTTAAATGGCCGTTTTCTGTACCGACAGAAGCTTTATCTTTTGCATAGACCTCGTGCAGATCAACATCGCCTTTACCTGTGTAAATATCCACTGAACCGTTAACCGATGTCAGCTTGACATCGCTGCCGCCAGGATTTTCACCGCCGTCAAAGTGATTGCTCTTAATATTGCCTTCTGCCACGTTCACTGTCAGGATACCATCTTGAGCCGTTGCATCTGCCCCGATAAAGACATCACCGTGATCAGCCAGCACATTGATAGCATTTTTAGCGTCCAGCGCAGCGTTGACCGTGATCGCTCCCTGGCCTGCCGCACCGGTATTTTTAGTTACCAGGTTGATGCTGCCCTGTTTGGAAGTGACAGTTCCGCCATCGTCGATGTTGATATTACCGCCGTCAGCGATCAGTTGTACATCCTTAACAGCCGTAAGCGTGCCGTCACTTGTGATATCGCTCGCGGCATCCATCGTAATAGCCTCCGCTGCAGTTATTGCAGCAGTGTTGCCGATATCATTACTGGCTGTCAAAATTACACTGCTGCCAGCTGTAAGCATATCACTGTTATTGATGTCGTTTCCAGCAGTCATTGTAATGGAGTCTACTGCCGTTATTGCAGCAGTATTACTGATATTACTGCCGGCCGCAAAGCTTACCAGCCTGCCTGACCCGATTGCACCGCTGTTAACGATATTACCGTCAGCAGTAAGCAGTACATCAGCGCCTGTGCCACTGGCAATCGTCGCAGCATTGCCGATATTGCCTGCCTGGGCCTGCATCTGCACCGTGCCCACGGCAGTGATCGCCGCACTGCTGTTAGTATTAAGGATATCACCCCTGCCTGCTAAAAGGTCGATAGCTGCGTCTTCAGCACCTGCAGTCAGGCTGCCCTGATTGACGATATCTCTTTCTGCTGCTTCCATCAAAATTTTTGCATCAGCTCTGATATCATCTTCGTTGAAGATATCCTGCTGTGCTTTCAGCGCTACATCTGCCCCGGAAATTACACTGCCTTTATTGGCAATACCGCCCGTAACTGCAGTCATACTTATGCCAAAACCCGTGCCACTGGTAACAGCCGCGCTGTTACTGATATCGGTCTGCGCCTGCAGCATTACAACGCCGCCGGCATTTATTGTATCCTTATTAGCGATACTACCCTCAGCGGTCATCGTCAGGGCCTCTCCGGCCTCGACCGTGCTATTATTGGTGATATCCTTACCTGCCTGCATGTCGAGCATCGCACCGGCAGTCACATTATCATGATTGATAATACTGCCAGAGGCAGTCATTTTGATGTCCTCTGCTGCTTGCAGCACACCTTCAGTAGACAGATCACCTTTGCCACTAAACTCGATATTACCAACAGCAGCATTTATACCGCCCTTAATCACCATAGCGCCGCCAGCAGCGATATTGCTGATACTTACATTTCCCTCTTTGACCTGTAAGTTATTCAGTTGTACCGTTAGTCCAGCAGCTGCATTGCTAACAAATTCTACCCCACCATTGATGCTGTTATCCTGCCCGATACTTTGAGCTGAGAAATTACTGATTTCGTTATTTTGGCTCAGCAGGCTTTGCCCGCCGCCGGTAACAGCTGTCAGCGATTTAACCCTAATACCGTCTGCAGCCGCATTTTGAGTAATATTACCTGTCGCCTGCAACAGCAATTGCCCTTCAGTATCATTAACAGTTATACCACCATGATCCAACGCGATATTGACCGCGTTGATGACGCCGCTGTCCTGAGCCGTTACCTGACCCATAACTGCAGGTATAACAACCTGTCCCTCAGAATTTTCAACCTGTGCTCGGCCCAGACTCACATTACCGGCACTGTTCAATGTAAATGCACCTTCGGCATTGATATTACCCAGCACCAGACTTCCACTTTCCTTACCGGCCAGATTAATATTCTTACCATCAGCGTTGATGACAGCGCCGTTATTGAGGATACGGACACCATTATCTGCTATACCGATATCGCCTTTCTCCGAAGCCAAACTTATCTGTGTTCCAGCACTGATATAACCCATATCCTTGCCTTCTTCGGTAGACATCTGCATTCCGTCAGCAGCAGTAATCGCTACCTCTTCACCTGCCGACACAGCCTGGATCGTTAACACACCTTCCTTCTGCGTCAGATAGACAGACTTGGCGCTATTAGCGTCAAGAGTGCCGGAAAGCTTAGTTTCAATATGCTTATCTTCACTGCCGATACTGCCATTGCCGCCGTAAATAATCAGATTCTTACCTTGCAGCAGGCCAGTACCGATCATATGCACGCCATTATCACTCATCAGCTTAATATCATTTTGGGTTTCGATACCGCTAATATTGAAGACGGTATCCTTAGTCCCGGCCAAATAAACATTATCACGGCCGGTAGCATGGATCTCACCCTGATCTCTGGTTTGGAGATTGATGGCCCGCTGCTGCCTGAAAGTCACGGTATTTGCTTCCGCATTCCAGGTCAGATCACCGGCTTTAGCCGATGCCAGCAACTGCAGGTTTTCCAGTTGGCCCAGATCAGCGTAGTTGATGACCCTGTCCGCCGCATCGACACCGATACCGCCATTAGCTGCAGTGAGTGTGATATTATTCGCCGTAACATTGGCTTTGGCAACCGTTTGTACCTGTCCGGGCTTGCTGTTGATAACACTCTCCTGGATCGCATACAGCAGCTGGTTCTTACTCCAGCCATAATTACCGCTGCTGCTAACCTCCGCATAAGACGCGACTAGATTTTGTTCATCCGAGCTATAGCCGGTGTTGGCAAAATAATTCTCCTGTGCCTGCTGATATGCAGTATAGGCATCAGTTATCGCCTCATTCTTTTCTGTCGCATCGCTGATACCGTCAGCCTTTTGCATTGCTTCGATATAAACCGCCTTAGCTGTCTGCAAATCACCATCATCGGCATAAGCCTGAGCTGCATCTTTATAAGCCTGAATTTTACCTGCTTCACCGCCAGCCAAAGCCTCCGCTCTGGAATCAAGACCTGCAAGCCTTTCCGCTTTGGCATCTTCTGCAGCTTGACTACTGCTGTCATCGGCATCAGCACTGCTGATAAGGCCGTTTTCCAGCCATCTGTCAACTTTAGCTGCGCTGTCCGACAAACCAACGCTGTCTTCATTATAAGCATCAACAAAACTGCCGTCAGCTACGGTCAATACCGCATCACCATTAGCACTTTCGATCGTACCTAAGCGCATATTGCCAGACGTCTGAGTTAAAACAATATCACCCTGCGCTGTTGCATTAACACTGGATGTCATACTGCCACCGCTGAACAACTCGCTGCCGCCCAGGACCCTCAGGCTCTGGCCTTTAGTTCCTATAGCTCCGGTCCGGCTCAGCAAATCGATGCGCTGTCCCTTAATTGCATAACTGCCGCCGGCGGTGTCAAAAATACTGCCTTCTGCCTGCAGATAAATGTTACCGGTCTCGGCATTAATAGCTCTGCTGCCGCCGGTCACCATCCGGACGATGTTTAAATCGCCCCGGTCAGACAAGAAGTTGATATTACCATCATTCGTTGCTGCATCAACTGTAGCTTTGCTGCCGATAGCCGCATGATTGACCTGAATCCCTGTATCAGCCCGGACCACGACATCGTCAGAATTGATTTTTGCGTTGCCCAGCGACGTAACTGATCCATGATTACTGGTTAAAGTCACGTTCCCCAGTCCTTTGTAATTACTGTCGCCACTATTATCGATAACAGCAGCATTGCTGATATTACCGGCCAAAACCATGTCCTGATTGCTGGTAACATTGATATTGCCACTGCCTTGACCGTTACCCAGGAAGCCGATATCTATACCATAATCAGCCTTCAGGCTGGAGGTCGATGAGTTAGCTGTACCCTGCTTGCCGGTCCAGTAATAATAGGTAGTGCCATAGCCAAAGATCTTACCGGCGGTACCGTCATACCGCTTATCGGCCGTCACTTCAGAATATTGTTCTGTTCCAGTATTATAATAATTGGAACTGATCTTAAACTGATTGCTCAGATTACCAGTAGTAATGACTGATCCGGTTGCCAGACTCTGGCCGCTGCCGGACGAAGTAGTATAAGTATATGTTTTTCCGTCACGGTTTAGACCTGCCACAAACTCGCCGGTATTACCATAATCCAAAAGGCCCCAGAAGAGGAATTTTTCGCTGTAGCTGTACTTTTTCGTAGTTTCACCAGAAACACCGCCGGTCCATTGATACTGCAGTCCGTTCTTAGGCGTATACGTATAAGTATCTGCTCCCGCAGTCCAAGCAGGCAAATTGACTGTTGCTGTTCCAACTGCGTAACTGCGCTGCTGACCGTTCATATATTCCGTAACCAGATTGGTGTTTTTATCGGTAATACTGATCAGCCCGCTGATATCATTGTTCGTAATAGTATTAACTTTCACTGCACGGTCGATCTGAGCCGTATTGATACTGATATCAGCAGCGCCATCCATCGCCATCAGCCTGCCGTTGCCTGTACTGGAGATTTTGCCGGTAATATAGATCTTACCGCCGTTAGGAGTGATGCTGTCAGTCAGCAGCTGTTTGGTAGAAGGATTATAATAAACCTTCACCTCATAATCCCAAACCTTAGTCGTGCTGTTCCAGACCTTGCCACCGCCGTTGATGCAGTAAGCTTCATTGCTCATGACCTCGTTATCACTCAAAGGACGTTGGTTTGCTGCCCAACCGGCGTCTAATGCTGCCACTTTACTCGCGTCAGCAGCAGACAGTTCCGTTGAATAGCTGCCGTAGCCACTTTGTACCAGGCCGCCGATATTGACATTCAAACCGCTGATATAGACATTATCACCAGCTACAATGCCCGCACTCTCGTCCACGGTATAATTCAATTCAGCAGCATCAATGCCAACCGTGTTGATCAGCCAATTTTTATACTCTTCATAGCTGTTAAAGGTATAGGTAACATTGCTGCCCTTCTGATAGAGGTAATTCTGGATTTTTTTCGCTACAGCGTCGCTGAATTGATAACGTGTTACAGGATCGCCGCCGATATTTATCAGTCCTTCGCTGCTGGTCTGGGTTACCGACCCGTTGACGGCGGATAATGTGATATTGCGCCCGCTGATATTCCCCTGTACCAGTACATTGTAATTATCATTATTGACTTTGATGTCGCCAGCCGTATTGGTAATATCGCCGAAAATACCGATATCTGCCTGCGGTGACGGATTACCAGCAAATGCCGAAGACGAATTGCTGTTAACTGTGATCGTTGGCGCATCAGTACCTAAACCATCGGCTTTTGTTGTCCCAGTAAAGTTGTTGCCGCTGCTGGTATTTTTCAAATCAGATTCGTTAAATTTCAACTGCCCGCCTGCATCTTTGATCGTCAAATCTCCGACAGCAAGATACAGGTCACTGCTGTTATTGATAGTCAGCTGCGGCGCACCCTGTGCCGTCATACTGCCGGTACCCTGCAGCTTATCGGCTTCGATATTAATATTACCGCCTGAAACCACTATATCCGGCAGTTTGATAGCCGCAACATTGATCTGATCAACAGGGATATCAGTCTGATTGCCGTTTTTGTCCAACGCCACCATGCCTGCGTTTCTCATTTCCAGAACGATACTGCTCAATTCATTTTTATAAGCATTATATTCATCTGACCCTTGCAGATAATCCTGCATCAGCCCGCTGACTTCTTTATAACGGTCAAACAGTCCGTTAATTATAACGATAGCAGCCGGAGTAAGCTCTTCTGCATCAAACCAGTCTGAACCTTCACCGATCGTGATAGTGATACCTTCGTAGCTGACACCACCAGAAGTAAGCAGATTACCATTCTCGTCATATGTCGGAGCAGTCGTCTTCGTAGCGCCGCCGATATCGACTTGCAGCTTATTATGGATACCAGATTTAACAACACCGCTGATATCAGCATAATTGTCAGCAGTTTCGCTTTTGATATTCTCTCCAAGCGCAGTGGAAGCTACGGAACCACTACCGCCTGTTCCTGTATAAATGTTATATTCACGGGCAGACTCAGTGACTGTAGTCTTACCTTTGCCAGCCTTGACATTCACATGACGTACGCTGCCGACAGTGCTGCCGCCGGCAATCATAACCTGGTTACTTTGGACCATTTTGTTTTTAACGCTGGGATCAGTATAAACCGGCAATGCCGTTTTATTATAAGCATCTGCCAAAACTTCCAGATCCAGCGAAGAATTGATACCGCCGCTGTTAGAACCTGCATACAGGTTAACATCATTAGTACTTTCCAGATAAGAATTACCGGCGACTTTCAGCTTATTGCTGCGCTGCAGACTGTTTTCAGCCTTGGCAGAGGCAGCTCCGATCGCTCCACCCTGTGTATCGGCGATAGTCTCCAGCCTGACTTCAGTATCATCGCTGGCCGCTAATGTAATATCCTGGTCCTTTTTCGCCGTTTTCAATATGGAACCATTGACCGTGATATCGTTATTATAAGCTATATCATGTTTGCTGAATGCCAAAGATACAGGAATTACCCCTGCTGATTTTAAACTGTTGGTGCTGTCGATGGTCCCCTGTGTCAAAGCCTGCGCAGTAATTGACCCCTTGGCACCGGTGCCTGTCAAAGTACTTTCGTCTATATTTACTCCCGCATTGAAAACAAAATCATCTTCGAGATTTGACGCATTGATATTCAGACCACCGTAGCCACTGGCATCTATTTTTCCAGTATAATCAACATTATTTTGAGCCGTATAAGTCTGCGTACCATCACTGCTGATCGCCGCACTGCTGACAGTTGTATTAGCATCATTACTGATAGCGTTTTTCAGCCAGACGCCGCTGCCGCCTATTACAGCAGCACGCACCGCATCGGAATGCAGCTCAACAGTACTGCCATTGAGCGCGCTCACAGTAACGGCACCATCAGTATCCCAGTTACCGCTTACTCTGGCATCTGTATCGGCACGATACTCATTTTCCACCTTAGCGGCATAAGGACTGATATCAACCAGCGCACCGCCATAACCGTTGGCCTCGCTGTTAATATCAGCATAACTTTTCGCACTGACTGCCAAATCATTTATATGGCTACCGGACTTGCTCCCTGCTGCTATGGCCTCAGTCGTTAAATCAACCAGAGTAGCGGCAAGGTTAGTCCCCGTAGCGAATGCTGTACCAACACTGATGCCGCTGGCCTTTACCTGTTGCGCCACGCTGTTATTGGCCTCCAGCCGCAGATCGGCAGCTTCATAATTATCGTCACCTAACGCGTATCCCCGGTAGATATTGTTGCCAGCATTCACAGACACTTTGCTGTAAATAGAGCTGCCGCCACTGTTGATCTGGGCCGCTCCGCCAGGGAATGGCGAGGCACTGATACTCAGCGCCTGCATATCAACATACTGCCTGGCATTAGCTTCAGCCTTGACGTTAATCGCCCCGGGTTCAGCTTCACTGCCCGCTGTCAAAATATTATTATCACCAATAGTTACACTGGTCTGCAAACCTTTGGAACTGGTCCCAATGTTAGCCTGTGCCACCGTTACAGCTGCAGAAGCCAGCATACTGCCGCTGATCGCACCAGTAACCGCTTTAACGGCAGGCGCGTTGAGTGCTGTAATGTTGATATCTTTGCCTGCTGTCAGACTGTTTTGGCTGGTCACGTCTATCTTGACCGTACCATTCTCAGTAGCCTGGGCACTGACACCAGCCCCGGCAAATACCAGTCCGCCGCTGCCGGCTATCGCATTTACCGACAGGGAATAATCTTTTTCCTTACCATTTGCATCTCTGGCTTTGCGTTCGGCACTAATATCGACGTTTTTCTCAGCCTTCAAACTGCTTTTATCCACTGTAATACCGATATTGCTGGTATTTTCAGCCTGCGCCACGATTACCCCTAAGGCGACTGCGCCGCCCGAGATACCAACAGCTTCGATCGAAGTACTACTGCTGTCATTAGCTGTCACAGCTACGTCATTTTTAGTCGCAGTTAAACTACTGCCGCTGATCTTAACATCGCTGCTGCCTTCCGTGCTGACGCGTCCGTAAGCCGCATTGACGCCCAATATGCCGCCGCTGCCCTGATACATATTCAATTGTGTCGCACCGTTGATATCGCTGCCCACTTTGATTTCTGCACCGGTGAGCATAGCGTCCTCGATCTTCACCGCCAGATTGCGGTGTACGTTCAGTATGCCTACGCCGGCATTGACTGCTGCAGAACCCACTGCGCCGCTGCCTCCGGTCATGGTTATATCACCGGTTTCCTTAGCTGTAGCCGCAAGATTGCCCTGCGCCGTCATGCTGCCGTCTTTGATATTCACCGAGATCTGCGAATCCCTGCCGCCGCCGAAGCCCGCGCCTACACTTACCGTATTGGCATCAGCCTCGATCGAGCCTTTTTCCAAGGCGCCCAGATCGCGGGCAAAGCTCAGCATATCCGTATCTCCGTAAGCAGCATTAGCTGCTTCGATCTGTTCACGGGCCGCTTGTTCGTTTTCATCGGCATCATTTAAAGCCTTACCTACATTGGTGATAAGTATATTGCCGCCCACCGCTGCTCCACCTGCTGCTGCATTAGTAGCCAGCTGGCTGATGTCGCGGAATTCTTCTGCCGTTACAGTGATATCCTTTTGCGCTGTCAGGTTACTATTCGTCACATTACTCTGCACAGTACTGTCGATAGTATTAACGGTGACGCTGGCACCCACACCGACTGCACCTGCGGCGATACCGCCCGTATAAGCATCTATAGCAACAGTGTTTTTGGCTGCCACAGCAATGGAGCCATTGGCCGCTGTCAAAGCTGCATTGGTAATATTGGTTTTGACCTTGCTGTTGATATTATTTACAGATACCGCCCCAGCTACGCCTGCTCCGGCTCCGGCCACACCTGTTGCCGCAATGGCAGGATTGGCAACTGTTTTATTGGTCGCCGTAATACTTTGGTTGCCGCTGCTGTTAACAGTACTGCCGCTGACCTCGGCTTCTGTGACCGAATCGTCCTGCAGAACACCTACGGATAAGCCGATCCCGGCGCCTACACCCGCACCGCCGGTCGAAATATTGCCTGCATTAGTGCGTGCCAGATGGTTAGCCTCGACGTCGAGCGTCGTGACATCAGCTGTAGCACCCGTTAAAACGGCTTTAGTTGTGTTGTCCATTTTACTGACAGTCACAACACCGGCTACACCGGCACCCACGCCGGCTGCGCCCATGCCCACCGTAAACGACGATATGCCCTGCTTACCTTCTGCCGCCACCTTCAAAGCCTGCGCCTTGATATCACTGTCAGCAACCTGCGCTGTAACGTCGCGGCTCACCGTATTGGTATCCGATCCGGCTCCTATACCTGCGCCTTCGACACCGATGCCCAGGGAACCTACAAAGCCGGCACTGTTAGTGTAATCACCGGCACGAACACTGACATCTGCCCTGCTGCCGCTGCCGGCAATGCCGCCGTTCAGTATGGCATTGCTGATTTTCGCATCAGTAGCGCCTTCAATAAGATTGACATTGACTGTGGCTGCCACACCGGCATACATGCCGCCAGAAGCGTTAACAAGGAAGGATTTAAGGTCGCGGGTCGAAGAAGCATCAACTACGATGCCCTTTTGTACAGCAGCAGTACGCTCAATCTGCGAGCCCATTGCAATAGTATCTTTGTCGATCAGCGTATCATGAATCTGATCGTCTTTCACTGTGCTGTCAGTTTTTATGCCGCTGCCATTGCCCTTGGCCGTAACACTGGTTTTAACAGTGCTTTCACCTTCGTCGCCAATAAAGGCCCCGGTAGTGCCCGAAATCTGGTTGACACTGGTAGATACACCCACAGCGGCAGTACCACCGCCGCTAAGCGTTCCCGCATAGTTGGAGATCTGTTCATCGCTTTGCGCAACTACCCCTACACTGCCGTTAGCTGCTATTACAGCACCCGAACCGATATGGGCCGTAACATCGTTTGCTATCATATTGACAGCGACCGAACCGCTGACGCCTACATTACCGCCAACTGCCCCGCCTACGCCTATCGTTTCGATCTTCGGAGCAGCTACAGCGCGTATATCCAGTTCCTGCAGATTCATTGTGCCGCCCTGCACCTCTGCGCCGGTCTGCTGCACGATCCTGTTTACGGCAACGCCTGCGCCTACTGCTGCTGTACCTGCACCGGCAGCCACAACAGCAGTATTGAATATCTTGCTGTCAGATTGAGCTTTTACAGTAACATCAGCCCTGGCTGCATTGTCATCGTCTTTATCGATGTCCGTCGCTTCAAGTACGGCCTGCGTCTGCTTGTTGACGAGTGCCGTCGAAGCAGCGCCCTGTACGGCGACCTTACCTGCGCCGCCTACGCCCACAGCCACGTTCAAAATTTTAGAAGAATCAACTGCGCTGACACTAACTGCCGCACCGGCAGCCGCAGACTCGATCTGCGTTCCCTTGATACCTGCATTGGTCACCTGACCGGCCTTAGCTGCATCGCCGCTGGAACCGCCAATATCAGTATAAGCAACACCTGCACCAACGCCTGCTTTCGCTCCGGCTGCTACATTGCCCATTACCGTATAAGTATAAGTAGTATCAGCAGCTGCTGCGCCCACTTCCTTAGCATTGGTTATTTCCGAATCACTGATCAGGGCATCTGTCTTGCCATCAGCACGTGTTAAAACCACAGTGCCGGTTATTGCCGCATTCTCTGTTGCCGCAGCGACGCTGGCCCCGATCGTATACATTTTATTACCGTTGGCAGCATTGGCATTTACTATTACACCATCAGTATCAATGATTCTTTTATCAATAAGATTGTCGTGCAAATAAGCACCTGTCACATTACTCAGGCCACTGTAGCCCAGCCCCGCGCCCAAAGCACTCTTGCCTCCGGCTATCTGCCCGGCTACATTTATCATCTTCGCTGTATTCACAGCCCTGCCGCTTACCGACTGCGCCTTGATCGTTGAGCCGCTGATCGTTGCCGCAGCTGTATTATCAATATTCTGCCAGGACGCGCTGCCTACGCCGCCAATCTTATTGCCTACACCTACACCGCCAGCTACGCCTACCAGTAAGGTATCCGAATTGGCCTGCGCCTCAACATCGGCAGCAGTGATCTCAGAATCAGTTATTTTAGCAGTGAACTTATTATCGATATCGCTGATAGCTACCGACGCTCCTACTGCCGCATCGCCGTTAGTAACGGCCACACCGGCCGCCGCAGTAACGATAGTACTGCCGTTTTTACCTATCGTATCAAGGTCAAGCGTACCATCGCCGCTGCCGTCATCAGTCATGGCCGTATCCAGCCCGTCATAATAGGAATTACCCTTTGTATCGATAATAGAGCTGGTTCTGGCAAGTTCTGCCGCTTTATCACTGGCCCCCCGTGTCAGCAGCTCCTGATAAACAGCCGCATCCTGTTTATTAGTATCCATCGCCCGCACTCGCACCGAGCCAGCAGCTGTTGTTGCGATATTGGCCCCATCAATATATGCATTAGCAGTATTATTGACGCTGTTATAAACACCGGCACCCTGAATATTAACGCTGGTACCGTCGCTTTTGCTGGTTTTGGTAGCACCGGCCGAAACAGCCGCTGTAACTGCTGTCAACGCACTTAAAGCATGCACTTCAACATTGCCCACATCAGTATAGGCCAGACCGTTTTTACCTGTTCCCTTGATCCCGGCATTGATAGTATTGTTTAAAGAAGCCACAGCAACGGAAGCACCCACGGCCGTACCCTGATTTCCCGCCGCCACTTGCAGCCCGCCTGTCACCTGCACATCACTTTGGTAGCCTGTCACATCAATTGACTGCGCCTTAGTAACAGTATTGTCCTCCATCAGGGCATTGACGGCATGGTCGATCAGATTGACAGAAACTGCCGCTCCGCCGGTGCCGCTGCCGCCCTCATTTTTAGATATTTCCAGTCCCAAACCAGCCGCAATAGTAGTGCCGCCGCTCAAGCCTAAAACATCAAGCTTGCCCGCGTCGTTAATCGTACTGTTGGCAACGATGGCGCTGATAGTATTGTCGATATCGTTAACAGCTGCCGCACCGGCCAGAGCCGCACTCTTTCCTTTGGCACCATTTTCGCCGCTGGACTTCCAAACCAGTGCCGCTGCACCGCTGTAGGCCCCAACAAAAGCATTGTCCCGGGCAGTAACGCTCATATCGCCATCATTCAGGCTGATAACGGCATTATCTACAACGGCCTTAGTCTCGTTGTTAAGGCTGTTTACTGACACGCTGCCAGAACCAGAAATGCTGAATTCCGGCATAAATCCCTGGCTGCCGCCCTGATTATCACGGTTGATATTCAGCTGGCCACCGCCCTGCCCCGTACCATTTACATTAAAAGCATCGTCGACAGCCGAAGATGAGCTGCCATCGCCGTTCACCTTATCGGCAAAGATCGAACCGGCCTTACCTACCAGGCCATTTTCACCCAGTACCTTATCAGTAAGGCTGTTCATTTTATTACCCAGCTTGTCAAAAAAACCTTCTTTGCCTGAGCTGTCGTTGCTGGAAACGCTCCCCGCCGCACTGACAGTATTGATTGTGCCGTCAGTAACAGCAGCTACGTCCAGACCATAAGCCTGCACCGAAGCCGCTTTTTTAACAGCACCGGTAGCCGTATAAGCAGTTGTATAACCTTCATCACCGCTCATTTCATCATTATCAGCGCCAAAAACCTCATCGCTGAAGCCCTTGACATCGCCGATACCGGCAATATTATGTACCGCAAAATCATTCACGGCCACGCCAATACCAACAGCACCATTGGAATGGGTCATCGAAAGGCCGCCTGCCACATTCACCAGACTTGTATCGTTCAAACCCTTAACTGTTACCTTACCACTGGTCTCAGCAGCACCGGAACCGTTTTTCTGTGCCGTCAGCGAAGCCTCATCGTCAACTATCGTCAGCACCTTGCTGTCGCCGCTTATCACCGACACCATACCGTTCAAAGTAACGCCCGAAGCGCCTGCCTCACCAGAGGCTCCTTTACCTGCGCTTGCTGCTACGGCCACATGGTCGATAGTATTTGTGCCTGCGATATTGATCTCGCCGCCGGTGATATGCGAGCCTTCACCCACAGCCACCACCGTATTGGTATCAAAATCAGCTATATTAACCGTTGCACCTACTGAGCTGTTGCCGCCGGCGTTATTAAAAATGGCCGCAGTTACTCCTGCCAGGCTAACATCCTTCATCAGATTCTCAGCCCCAACATCAACTGTACCTTCAGAATTTATTTGTACATTATTACCCAGCAGCACCTTGCTGCCATGGTCCACATTGGTTATCATCACAGTACCGGCAATAGTTGCCGCAGTACCCGTGCCGCTGCCGCCGCCATCGTCGCCTTTAGCGTTAGATACAGCTGCAAAATTAGCATAGCTGTTAGGATCGGCAAAAGCTATGGAATTGACCACGATATCAGACAAGCCCGAAACTGCCTGTTTCAGCTTGGCTGCCGTCGTCTGCTGCGCCGGATCCTTCTCTGCCGCAGCGATCTGTTCATTCAATGTATCCAGCGCACTAAGCAGTTCCGTAGCTGCGCTGAAAGGATTGGTCGCCTTCAGTATCCCATCGTCGCTGGTAAGCAGCGTCTCATCAGCAGTAAAAGTTCCTAAAGCCGCTTCCAAAGCGTCGGCCTTATCTGTTACAGCCTTCAGCAAAGCTTCCCAGTCGCTGCTGATGCTGCCTCCCAGCCCGCTGAAACCAGCTTTGATATCAGCTGCCGCACGCTTGACATCATCAACCATCTTCTGCACCCGATTATAATCAACCAGCACGCGGCTATTGACAGCCACACCTTTTTTACCTGTAAGAGCCGCCGGCTGCGCATTGGTTTCGCTACGGTCAGCAACGGTCACAGTAGCCGTATCCTCAAGGTTAGTCACCATTACTGTCGCATTGCCTACAAGCCCGCCGCCATGCTCCTTAGTATAGGAATTGCTGGCGCCGCTGGCCACCATATGGATATCGTCCATCTGCATCCTGGCATCCAGGGTCAACTGGCCTTCCTGAGCCGTCAAGCCGGCTTCAGAACCGATATTGACCGCAGCAGTATTATTTTCGTTGACCACGGCCACCGTCGCGCCTGCCTTCAAAAAATCGGCCAGCTTGATGCCTTCATAGGTCATACCGTCTGCGCCGCCCTCGCCATCGCTCTTAAAAAGGGCATCCTTCACCTTACCGCCCACAGCTTTCAGAGCATCGTTAGCACCCACCTTGTTCAAGGTCTCCATGGCCTTCGCCATGTATTTGCCCGAGCCTATCTTATTGCTGCTGATGACAGTATTTTTGGTAAAGGTGTTATCCGCGCTGACGCTAAGGTCATTACCCGCCTCCAGTGAACGGTCTACATTGACCCCGGCCCTGCTGTTATAGGTGGTCACATTTACGGCTGTTACCAGTGCCGAAGCATCTGCACCAGCAACATTCAATTCAGAATTAAGGTCATTTACAGCTTCGGCCCCAATCACGATATCACCGCCAGCCGTCAGAGCCTTTTCGTAGCCGGCCGTCTGATTTTTATTGATATTTACCTGCGCCGTGTTATCACCGTTAGTAACCAAAACTCCGACAACGATCTGGTTGGCATTTTCGCCCTTCACCGCCAGGTTATCTGTCGCATCTATTTTCAGGTCAGCCTTAGCCTTAACTTCCACATCACCCTGTGCATTTACCTTGCCATCCACATTAACTACGGCCTTATTGGACGCTTCGGTATATGTAACTGCCCCGGCCGGCACATAGGTGCCTTTTTGCCCGCCCTTGCTGGCAAACTTATAACCGGTAGCCGATGCCTGCGTCGCCGCTAAGGTAGTGCTTTCCGCAGTAATGGCCACATCACCGCCACTGCTGCTTACAGCCGCTTCCTGCCCGATATTGACAGCAGCCTCTGTTTCCAGCACCGCAAAAGCAACGTCACCTGTAATGGGTGTCGCTGCGCCAAGCCCCAGTACTGCTGCTTTATGCACCAGCCCGTCTTCGTCCACATATTCATTTTTAGCTACCGCCTGCACCGTAACGTCTTTAACGCCGCTCACGCTGCCTGCCGCCAAATCAACTGTTGCCGTTACCTGCGCCAGGCTTCCTGCTTCTTCTGCACCAGTCTCGGTACGTTTAACATTCTGCGCCGTAGCCGAAATATCCACGCCTCCAGCTGCCGCTATCGTGCCATAGTTCTGCACCGAGGCAGTTATCTCCCTGTAGGTGACCTCGTCAGCCAGCCCGTCCAGCTTATCCTTGATAAAGCCGGGGGCACCGTCGGCAATGCTTTTAGTACCGGCATCGGCAGACGCTTTCAAAATGATATCGCCGCTGCCGGTGTCCATAGTCGCCGTCAAAGCGCCCGTCAGACCCGATTGCACAGCGCCGCTGCTGCCCTGTATATTTACCAGATCAGTAAAATCTACCACGCCGGTATTCAGGGCTGCCGCCTTATTGATATTCTTATTGCCATCAATGCCTACCAGGATATTCGCCGCCCGCAGGTCGATCTTATTCGTAGCATTGATTTTACCCAAAACAGTTATCGTGCCGCTGGGGTTCAGCGGTATCTGTGCCGGCGAATTGCGCAGCAGCTCCAGCTGCGCTTTCTGCGCATCGTTGGTGCCTGCCAACAACACGTTCTGCATAGCCGTCATCTGCGCCGCCGTCGGCGTCATCACATGCAGTGCGCCAGTATTGATAACGCCGCTGCTGCCTACAGCCATGCCGTCCTTACTCAAAAAGTACAAATTGCCGCCGATCTTATTGTTTTTGACAGCGTTCACCGTACCGTTGATGTCGATGTGGCTGTTAACAAAATTGACCAGATTATCGGCCTGGTTATTGCTGTCTTTACTACCAAAATACATGTTGGCGATCTGATTGGCATTCAAGCCAAATTGCTGAAAAACATTGACGCCGGTTCTGTCGATGATTTTTTTTGTCTCTATGTCGATAACACTGCCATTAGTCGTAACATTTGTAAACTCAGCACCGGAAATTATCTGTGCCGATGCCACAAGAGGATTAGCAAAAATACCCATGGCAGTAACGGCAGAAATGATCCGCTGCGCCAGCTTAGGGCGCTTTTCAACTGCGGTCTCTACCTGTTTTGTTTTCAATTTCTCATTGCTGCGCCTGATCCTTCTTTGTGTGCTCATGGTCTTGCCCCCTTCTAAAACTGCCCGTTAAACATAAAATGCAGACGTGTTTTACCAGCCTCGCTGCCGTTCAGCTCCCGGCGTAATGGTACGCCCAACGTCAAACTGCTGTAAAAATTCTGTGCCAGCGTCGCCTTAACGCCAATACCCGTACTCATCAGTATATGATCTTCAAAAGCACTGTCACCATAAACGCTGCCGTAATCAATAAAGGTAAAGGCCGATACCGCTTTAGCTATCGGCACCGAATATTCCAGGCTCACCGCCACACCGTGGTCACCGCCCAACAAACTTTCCTTATAGCCGCGTACACTGTAGGCTCCTCCGATATAAAACTGCTCGGCAGACGGCAGATAACTGGTACTGCTCCACTGTCCGTCCAGCCGTCCCGTCAGCATCTGCCCACCGCTGTAAACCTTTTGGTACAGTCCATTGAACTGGTATTTGCCAAAATCCTTGTTCTGCCCGTCGATGTTTTCCCAATCACCTATCCTATAACCATGTTTTTGAAAAATCACCGAGCTTTTACCGTAATTCATCATACTAAACGATGCGGTATAGCCGCTTATGGTATCATCAACCCAATGGATACCTAAAAAATCCGTTTTCGAGCTTTGACGACTGTATTCCAGTGCCACATCGCTTTTTAAATGCTCTGTTACTATCAGTGGCTGCGTCAGCGACACGCCGTACGAATTAGAATTGCCGCGTACGTTCATCGGCTCCAGGTCACCGTCGATAATATGCACACTGTTGGCACTGTACTGTACCCCTAATTTGGTCCCGCTGCGCCCTACCGGAGTATTATAGGCAAAGCTGCCCGATTTTGTGGCCTCCGAAAAGATCCCGCTCACCATAAGCGTATCCCTGTTACCTGTCAGGCTTTTATTAGTATAAAACATCCCTGCACGCCACAAACCGCTGCTGTCACTGCCGGCATTATCTGTATAAACTGTAAAATTGTGTTGCCTGGGCTCATAGGCAGTTATAACATAATCAGTAGTACCAGCTTCCTCGCCTGCCTGCATAAAAATGCGCAGCTGCACATCGTTGGTGCTGTTAAAGCGCAGCAGGTCTTTGTTAAGCTCGTGTACATTGTCTATCCTGTCTTTGTGCAAATGCAGCCGGTTTTGAATATACCTGCTGTTAGTAGATTTATTGCCATCCATGATCAGCTGGCCGGTACGCCCCTCTACCAGATTGATGTGGACGATCCCTTCTTTGATCGTCTGCGGCGGTAAAACTGCTCTGCATGTCAGGTAGCCCTTATCCTCGTATAACTTGTTTAATTCACTAACCAGCGTATTCAGCTTTTGCAGTGAAACCTCGTGTCCCACATATTTGTCTGTCACTGACGCTATTTCAGCCTGACTCAGCACCTGTGAATCGTCAATAACTACCTTTTGCAGAAGGAACAGCACGCTTCCGCTTGCTTCACCCTGCTCACTGCCTTTTTCTGCCTCAACCTCGCTCTGCTGTTTGTTGCGTTCTTCCTGTATTCTTCTGGCGATCTGTTCTCTTTCAATATACTCTCTGGTGCGGTTCAGCTGCACGCCAGCATCATTATAGCCGCTGGGCGGTCTGCTGGGCGGATTTGCTTCCGCAGTAACCGACACGCCTGCCAAACTTACTAAAACCAGTATTTTTACTGCCTGCGATAAATATTTCCCGTTCATGATCACCGCTCCCCATTTAATTTTACTAAGTTTATAACCCCACCAAACAGTTTATTTCTTGCTTATCATTATAATAAAAATATTTTTCTTTTTTGTAAATATTTTGTTTACATATGGATTTGCAAATTAGCACTTGTGTTCTGCATATTGTAAATGATATTATTTCTATATGAAGTTTAGTGTTTTATTTATCTGTTATAATATAACCTTCAGTAGAAAGGATATGTTGCCATCATGCTCAAAACTCTTGTTTTTTGCAATCAAAAAAATAAAGCATTATTTCATGGTTTATTGGCTTACAGCAGACTTTTTGACATCGAATCTGTTTTTATCGAAAGCTGCAATGAAGCCCGGCAACAGCTTCAGCTTCTCCAGCCTGCAGCGCTGATAGTAGAAGTAACCACTTCTGACGCAGCAGAAATAAGGCAATTTGAGCCTTTAAGCAAAGCCGTGCCGCTTTTTGCCGTCTCGGCCATGACTTGCGAAACTGTTGCCGTTGCTGCCTATCAAAATGGTGCCGTCACCTTTATCAGACTGCCCTGTGGCAGTAAAGAATTTTATTACAGACTTCTTTCTGTGCTCAAAAACTGCTACCGTCCGCCTTTAAACGAGCTGCACAACACCATCGACGTAGGCAACATCAAAATCTACACTAAAAGTAACCGTGTCATGCTCAATAACGAGATCGTACACCTTACTCCCAGCGAATATAACCTCCTCCTGCTGCTGGCCCAAAACGTCAACCAAACAGTCAGCACTGAAGAAATGTACAACAAGCTATGGAGCACCAGTGAACTGCGTCACACCAGCCGCGGCCTGCAAATGCATCTAAGCAAGCTGCGTCGTAAGCTGAACCTTAAACAGGACCAGCAGGTGCGCATCATCACCATCCACGGCAAAGGCTATTGCCTGCAAGCAGATAACTACAACTCTTAACAATTTTTCTATCCTTCTGCTTTTAATTTATTCTTTTTACCATCATAGCACATGTCCCCCCCTAATCAAGTTTTGTGTTTTCAGATCGTACAAAGCTCTTTATGCAAAAAAAAAGCTGAACCGTTTTTCAACGAGTTCAGCTTTAAACCAATGCTGCCTTGATCAACGCCAAGTTGATTTACTGCAAGACAGCCAAACCAAAATTTTTATTTACAGGAGGATTTGTAGGTTTACTCAAATTTATCAGCCTTCCGGAACGGTAACTGCCTCTTCCGGAGGCTTTTTTTGTTTTGCCAGTGACAGTGTAACTACGCCCGTCATAATCAGGGCACAGGCAACGATCTTGATCGTAGTCACTGTTTCTCCCAAAAGCAGTACACCGCAGATAATGCTGGTAATAGGCTCGAAGGTAGTCAAAATAGCGGCAGTAGAAGCACCGACATGCTTGATGCCTATCTGCAGCAGCGAGAGAGCTACTACCGTACACAGCAATGCAAACACAGTGGAAATAAACCAGGCCTGCGGCGTCAGAGTCGTCAAAGTCAATTCACCTGTTCCTATGCCAAAGATCCCCATAGCGATCGAAGACATCAGTGCTACATAAAAAGAAATTTTAAAAACAGGCTGATTTTTCAAACCGCTTTTATCCATATAAATGATATAAAAAGCATACGTAACGCCGGAAGCGACCGCTAAAAACAGCCCCAGAAAAGTCCCGCCGCTGAAACCAGCGCTCATATCCACACCCAGAAAAAAGCAGGCAATCCCGGCAGTAGCGATCAGCAGAGCAATAAATTTCTGCAATCCCAGCCGTTCTTTATAAAAAAGTACGCAGCCGATAGTCACAAAAACAGGATAAATAAAGTGGATCGTTGTTGCTACGCCTACGTCGATCAATGAAAAGGCAATAAACAACATCAGCGTAGTCACAGCATTACCGATACCGCCTAAAATAGTCAGGCTCCACAATTCTTTGGCGCTGACCTGTAAAGATATGCCCTGATACCAAAGAATCGCCAAAAGCACCGGTAAGCTCAAAAAATTACGCAAAAAGGTCAGGGTCACCGGATTGCTGCCGGCCTCGCCATAGGTCATCGGCCCTAGAGTAAAGGCAAACCCGAAGGTAACAGCCGACAGCATCGTCAGTAAAATACCCCTGGTACTTGTATTAGCCATGATAATTCTCCTTTATGGAAGACAAAGCGGCAGATCCGCCGCTTTGTCTAAACCGGAATTAAAATTCTTTATCGCAGATTTTTACCAATTCATCTAAAACACTGTCAATGATCAGCTGTCCCCGGGCAGCTGAAGAAGAACGCGCCGGAGCAAGTACGCCGGTAGGCGGAACCGCATCTTTAGGCACAGGATAGATATGATACGGACAGGGAGTCGCTCCCTGGGTATCTACCATTCTTTCTTCATGCACCAATTCAGGGGCGAAAGCCATCATCAGAGATGTTTCCGTAACAGCTGCGTGCTCAAAAGCCCAGCCCGGGAACGGTACTTCGTCAAACACTTTATCGATGATCTCTGCCGGCATCGGGTCCCACCAGTTAGCGATCAAAATCTTGGCCTGTTCGCCATATTTTTGAGCTATCAGGTCGACTGCTTCGCAGACAAAAGCTTCATTTTCAAAGTGACAGCTAAGCACCATGATTTTTTTCACGCCGTCTTTAATAAGCTCTTCCAGAACATCATAGGTCAAACGGACAAGAGTATCACCGTTCAAATCAACAGTTCCCGGGAACAGGGGGCCGCCGCCGGAAAGAGGTTTAGATTTATAACCATAGTTGATTGCCGGCGCTACCATACCACCAACACGCTGCGCCAGTCTTTCGGCAAAGCCGTTAGCCAGAACCGTATCTACACACAGCGGCAGATGGGGGCCATGCTGTTCGCAGGCGCCGATAGGCAGAATAGTGATCGCTCCTTCGTCGATTTTCGCTTTAAATTCCATCCAGGTCATTTCGTTCATTCTGATCATGATTTATCGCTCCTTTAATATCTATATTTTAATGTCGTTTACCTGCATTTTTCCTTGTTGCTTTGTTCTTTTAAGAAAGAAAGTTGTGAGGACCTGCGGCAGTGCCGCATTTAATTAGGAACTTACTTGACTAAGAGTTTTCGTCCTGTCCCCGGGCCGTTTATTTTTGTGCAGCAGCTAGCTTTACTGTGCTTTCAGTATACCCCCGCTTCAGCCTTGTACACAACGTACAAAAAGGCCAAAAACATTCCAGCCTGCAAGTGCATTTTTTGCACAAGTCAGTACTGCTCTTTTTGTATCATTCATACAGTGCTTTTTATATTTCGACTTGCTATACTGATTGCGACAAGAGTTTTCGTTACGAAGCTCCTCCGCCACAACATTAAGTTTGTAAAGGAGACTTTATAATGAAAAGCATATTATTCACCAACGCCAAATTAAAAGGCCAGAACGGCCTGCAGGACATTTATATAACTGATGGTAAATTTAAAGAGATAGGCCCCGGCCTTGCCGCAAAAGTAACAGCTGAGAAGGTCGTAGATCTTGAAGGCAAACTCGCCGTACCGCCTTATGTCGATCCCCACATTCATCTTGATTACGTTTTCACTGCACTTAATCCGGCGGCAGCCAACAAAACCGGTTCTTTATTTGAAGGCATCCAGCGCTGGTCTGAAACTAAAGGCAGGCTGACCAAAGAAGAAATCAAAGAACGCGCCCGTCAGGCCATGAAACAGGAGATCCTTACCGGCGTGCAATATATCCGCACCCATGTCGACGTGACTGATCCCAAGCTTACAGCCCTGCAGGCCATGCTGGAGCTGCGCGAAGAAGTCAAAGATACCTGCACCCTGCAGATCATCGCCTTCCCGCAGGAAGGGATGTATGCTTATCAGGGCGGTGATAAATTAGTTGAAGAAGCTCTCAAAATGGGCGCTGACCTGGTCGGAGCCATCCCCCATTTTGAATATACACGTGAAGACGGCGTTAAAAGCGTCCAGAAAGCTTTCGAACTGGCAGTAAAATACGACAAAATGGTCGATATCCACTGCGATGAAACTGACGACGACCAGTCCCGCTTTATCGAAGTCCTGGCCGCCGAAGCACTGCGCAGCGGCATCGCCGAAAAAGCCACTGCCAGCCATACCTGTGCCATGCATTCTTACAACAATGCCTATACTTATAAGCTGTTCAAATTACTGGGGCTTTCCAAAGTCAATTTTATTTCCTGCCCTACCGAAAACATCCATCTGCAGGGACGTTTTGACAACTACCCCAAACGCCGCGGCCTGACGCGTGTCAAGGAATTGAACGAAGCCGGCATCAACGTCTGCTTTGCGCAGGATTCCATGAGCGATCCCTGGTATCCTGTCGGCAACGGTAATCTGATGAATATTCTTGACGCCGGTATACACATCGCGCAAATGATGAGTATCGAAGAAATCAGCAACTCCCTCGACCTGATTACAGTCAACGGCGCCCGCACCCTGAATATTCTCGATCAATACGGTATCGAAGCCGGCAAACCGGCCAACTTTATCGTTCTCAATGCCAAAGGCGAATTTGAAGCAGTCTGCAATCGCGTTTCCGTTGCCTGTTCCGTCCGCGACGGCGAATTTCTTTTTGAACGTGCCCCCGAAGTTATTACTACAACCAACGGGCTCTTAAAATAATATTCCCGGCCCCTTAACAAATAACAAAAAGCACTGCCGTTATTAAATACGTCAGTGCTTTTTTATCTGCAGAAAGAAACCTGAAAACCAGCATTTTCTGTAATATTTTTCGCAAAAATTTTACTGGTTTCAACAGCTCACGCAGCAGGATTTTTGATCCGTTTGTAGAAGTAAGTATATACAAAAAGAAAACAAGATATCATCTGAAAATCATCTAAATTTTAACCTGACTTTTGCGGAGTGTTACCACTACCGCCTGTAACATTTCCGATCTGATCTATAGGCGCGGATGTTTTAAGGAGGGATTTACCATGATGAAAAAGATTCTTGTACCGTTCGATGGTTCCGAAACTGCGCTGCGTGCACTGGAGTTTGCAGCCGGCATCGGCAAACCGTTTGGCAGCGAAATTATGGTAGTCAATGTTATTGTACCTTACGACTACACTAAAGTTCCGCCAAGAAAACCTAAAAATGCTATTGAAGAAGCTGAAATGGCAGCCAAAGAACCGGATCCGACTCCGCTTGATATCGCTAAAGGTATTTTGGATAAGCTGGGCTGCACTACCGCATCCTATCGTCTGATCGTTGATATCGACCCGGCTGAGAGGATTTTGGAATATGCCAAAACTGCCGAAGCTGATATGATCGTGCTCGGCAACAGAGGTATGGGCATGCTGGCCGAACTGCTGATGGGCAGCGTGAGCATGAAGATTTCGCAATATGCAGAATGCCCCGTAGTGATCGTAAAATGATCAGTTAATATACATATTCCCGTCTTGTGAAGGCGGTAATCCCTTGGAAACGGCCCCTTACCCGCTGGAGGTAAGGGGCCGAAGTGTTTTTCAGAATCACTTATCTGTCAATGTATCATTCATACTGCCGCTGCGAAACCCTTCCAGATCTAAACTTACATACAGGAACCCCGCCTTCCTGAAAGCTTCCACGATCTTCCGGCGCAGCTGCGGCTGCGCAATTTTTTCAATAACGGACTCAGCAACTTCAATGCGCGCCAATTTGCCGTGACAGCGTACACGCATTTCGGCAAAACCAAGATCCAGCAAAATCTGCTCTGCTGCTTCTATCATCTGCAGTTTTTCTGCAGTAATAACTTCACCATAAGGTATACGTGAGGCCAGGCAGGCATAGGAAGGCTTATTCCAGGTAAAAAGCTCAAACTCCCTTGACAGCAGCCGTACTTCTTCTTTAGTAAGTCCCACTTCCCGAAAAGGACTTTTGATCCCCAGCTCTGCTATCGCTTTCATCCCGGGGCGGTAATCACCTTCGTCATCTATATTGGAACCATCTGCGACGCAGCTGCAATGATACATCCCAGCCATCTCCACAACGGTTTCAAATAAGGCACGTTTACAATAATAACAACGTTCCGGACCATTCTCTGCAAATCCCGGAACAGCAAGCTGATCGACACCGATTTCAAAATGCGGTATTTTCAGTTCGCGCAGCAGCTGTGCCGCGTCCCTCGCTTCGTGTCCCGGATAACTTGGCGTCCTTACCGTCACCGCCAGTACGTTATCACCCAAAGCCTCGCGTGCGGCATACAATAACAGCGAAGAGTCGACGCCTCCTGAAAAAGCCACGGCAACGCTGCCGTAACTGCGCAGCGTATCCAGTAAATCTAAATATTTCTTTCGCAATTCTACTTGCATTTTACACCGCCTGTCTTAATTCTGACGATTAACTAAATCTTCAATAGCATTTTCACGCAAAGCTGTCTTCATAACCTTACCTGTACCATTTTTAGGCAGCTGCTCGCAGAAGAAAAAATATTTTGGTACCTTGTAACTGGCAAGACGCTCCATTAAAAAGCGCCGCAGCTGCGGTTTTGTCGCCGCCGCGCCCTCCTTCAATACCAGATAAGCACAGACCGCCTGACCGCGCAGCTTATCCGGCACACCTACTACAGCGTTTTCCTGCACTGCCGGATGATGATACAACGCTTCCTCGACCTCACGCGGATAAACATTTTCCCCGCCTGTAATAATCATATCCTTGAGCCTGTCAACGATAAAAATATAACCTTCTTCATCCTGATATGCCAAATCACCTGTATGCAGCCAGCCGCCGCGTAAAGCTGCAGCCGTTTCTTCCGGGCGATTCAGATATCCCAACATCACATTGTCCCCCCGGACGCACAGCTCGCCTACCGTGCCGCTGGCAACCCGTCTGTCATCCTCATCACGGATCTCAACTCTTACATTCGGCAGCTGCGGTCCAATTGATCCGACCTTGATTTTTTCAGCCGGATTAACAGTACAGACCGGCGAAGCCTCTGACAGGCCATAACCCTCCTGTACGGGCTTTCCAAATTTTTTCTTAAAATCTTTTGCCAGCTTTTGCGGTAAGGAAGCACCACCACTGATAAAAAAGCGTACTGATGCCAGCTGCCCGCTGTCGGCACCCTTTTCAAACATCTGTATCATCGTCGGTACGCCGGCAAACTGTGTTATTTCATACCTTTGGATCAACCGCAGTGCTTCAGCTAAAGTATAATTTTCCTGTACAACTATGCAGCAGCCATGCAATAAAGGACATGCTACGGAAACAGTCCAGGCAAAACAATGATACATCGGCAGCACACACAAGGTCTTATCAGAAGAATACATCAACACCCTCTGCGTAAAATCTTTCGCGTTGGCAACCAAATTACGATGTGACAGCATTGCTCCTTTAGGATGCCCTGTCGTACCGCTGGTATAAATGATCGTACAATTATCATTATCGTCCATAGCTATATCTTCATAACCCCTGTCAACAGGCTGACGCAGATCCTCGAAATCCAGCTGCTTGAGCGGGCCACAGCCACATTCCTGCAATGCGGCATCTAATTCCAGCTTTTGCCGCGTCACCATTACGCGCATACCTGCATCCTGAACGATATAGGCCACCTCCGGCGCCGCCAGTTGAAAATTAAATGGAACAACAACGCCGCCGGCTTTAATGATCGCCAAATAAGCGATCACAAATTCATTGCAGTTTTTACTGAACAGGCCGACTTTATCGCCTTTACATACGCCGCTGCTCTGCAGATGCGCCGCCCATAAAGTAACTTCCTCACGCACTTCACCATAAGTCAGCATTTTATCTTGACAGATCAGAGCCGGGTCTTCTGCCGGATGATCGTTGATTATTTCATAAAAAAGCATAGCTTTCGCTCCCCGCCGCGGCTTCAAGCCGCTAAAATTACCGTTGCCTGATCCGATCCACTTTTCCAGCAGCAGTATATTCTTTATTATACTAAATAAAAACCCACTTGCACAATGCTAAAAATCAGGTTAATATGTAAGCAGTATATAAAATATTAATTCCCAGAAAGGCAGGTTTAATAAATGAAAGTTGAACTACGACCCGGTCTTCAAGGACGAGCCGAAGCAATCGTTGACACCACCAATGTTGCAGCAGTTATGGGCAGCGGCGATCTTGATGTTTTTGCTACTCCGGCCATGATAGCCCTGATGGAGCAGGCCGCCTGCAACGCGATCCTTCCATGCCTTGACTCCTCTACTAGCAGCGTCGGCATCAAAATGGATACCACTCATGAAGCCGCCACGCTGCTTGGAAAAAAAATTATTGCTACAGCCAAACTGATAGCCGTTGAAGGACGCAAGCTTACCTTTAAGGTAGGCGCCTGCGATGATCATGGACCGATCGGCAACGGTACCCACGAGCGCTTCATTATTGACAAAGCTAAATTTATTGCTAAATTACAGTCTAAGCGCTGAATTATTTTTTAACAAAAAACTCCCGCATTGCGGGAGTTTTTTGTTTACCTGCAGCTAAAGCTTTAAACAAACGCTTCAGCTGCGAATAAAATTAGTAAAAACTGGCGTTTCCTGCTGTGGTAATGCTACACCAGCCTGCAAACCGGCTTCTTTGCACCGCAGTAAAAAAGCCATATTTCTGCCCAGCGTACGCATCGTCTGTAAGCCTTCCAAATCCTGTTTTACTTCTTCAGCATTGACGCCATGTACCATATTCCAATATTGCGAAGCTACAACAGGCATCTGCATCAGCATAAAATATTTATTCAGCTGTTCAAAGGCTGCCGTCGTTCCCGCACGGCGGGCAGATACCACCGCAGCCGCCGGCTTCAGGTAAAAAGTTTTCTGACCTGAACAAACGGCAGTATAAAAAACTCTGTCCATAAAAGAAGTTATCGCTCCTCCGGCTGCAGCCCAATGTACAGGCGAACCAAAAATATAGCCGTCATAAGCAGATGCCAGCTCCAAAAATTCATTGACCTTGTCATGAAAAACGCAGCGGCCAGTTTTGGCACAGCCGTGACAGGCAATACAGCCCGCAATAGCTTTAGTACCGATCCAGAAAATATCTGTTTCGATGCCCTCCTGTTCCAATGCAGACGCAACTTCTTTCAGCGCCGTATATGTGCAGCCTTTTTCATGGGGGCTGCCGTTAACCAATATTACTTTCATCTTTACTCCGCTCCTTTACTTTGTTGTCTTTCCACTGCTCCTGACATAACTATACAACCTTGAGCGCACTCCAGGTCAAGTGAATTATTTTCAAATTTTACTGCTTTTCTGCCTGTACATAAAAAAACAACAGGCGGCAAACCTTTACCACCTGCTGTTTTTGACTTTCTCTATTTTATTAGTGATGCCACAATAAATGCTGGCTTACCGCCAGTTCCAGCCTGACTACTACAAGGAGGCAAATAATAACCGCAGCAGCAACCATGCCGATAACACCGCTCCAGCCATAGCTTTCCAAAAATACGCCGCCTAAAGTACCCAGTGAGCTTGCACCGGCATAATAGAAAAACATATACATCGACGATGACTGCGCTTTATCGCCCTGATTAAGTTTTCCTACCCAGCCGCAGGCTACGGAATGTGAACCCAGCATCCCAAAAGTAAATATAGCCAGACCTATAAATTTAAATACAAGCGGCTGCAGTAAAGTCAGAAGCCCGCCGGTCAGCATTATCAAAAGGCCCAGAATAAGTACGCGCCCGTTACCATGCTGATCTGATAATCTGCCCATATAGGTAGAGCTGAAGGTTCCAAACAAATAGACTACAAACAGCAGCCCTACTACAGTCTGGCTTAATGAATAAGGCGGTGCCAGTAAGACATAGGAAATAAAGTTAAAAACAGCAACAAAAGAACCCATAATCAAAAATGCAACCAGGTAAATCCATAATAATTTCTTATTTGCCAGAGCGGTATGAAAGGTTTTTATCAGCTGCAGTCCGCCTGACTGGCGCTGCCGCTGATATTTCGGTTTAGGCAGCAGCATAAAAAAAGCAATACCGACAGCAAGATATAAAATGCCGATCACAATCAGCCCCATGCGCCAGGAAACAAAATCAGTAATCGCGCTGACCACAAGCCGACCAAACAGACCTCCCACTGTTGTTCCGCTGATATAGATCCCAATTACAGTACCGACGTTAAACGGCTCAAATTCCTCATTGATGTAAGCAATTATCAACGAAGGAAATGCAGCTAAAAGCAATCCCTGTATCAGACGCATCCCAAGAATAGCTTCAAAACTGCCGCTGAAGCCTATCATAATAGTCAGTATTGCAGCGCCTATCAAGCCGACAGCAGTTGCCAGTTTACGGTCAAAACGCGGTGCCAAACCGGCAATCAGCAGCATTGCTGCTGACATCCCAACCAATCCTAAAGATACTGCCAGACTCCCCTGTACTGCATTGAGCCCAAAGCTGGAAGCAATAACCGGTATAATCGGCTGCACACAGTACTCGGCACCAAAAGCCGCCATACTTCCTAAAAAAATAATAAACAGCGTTCGCCAGTAAACCTGCGAACCTGTTTTTATATACTCGCGATTTTCCACTTAAAAGCCCCTTTTCTCTATAACCTGCTTTTAATTGTATACCTTCTGCCGTATTAGTCAATTCCTAAAATAAATAAAAGCACCGATGGAGGCCGGTGCTTTTATTTATTTTTTCATCTCATTCACCTTTACTGCCGTTATTCACGCAGCTCGGCCAGCGAAGGCAATGCAGCACGTACAGGCTTCCACAGCATGATCGAAACAGTATAATCGATCAGCGAATGTAAAAATGTACCAACCCCTACCAGAACAAGTACGCTCATAACATAACCGTCGGCAAGCTGTTCCGGTTTGAAAATGCTGCCGGCCAGAAAGAAAGGTGAAACGACGGCAACCTCGGCCAGAGCATGTACAAAGGCCAGCCCACCATTAAACACAGTGCTTGGCAATGGCTTTTCAATGATTTCCGGTATTTTTCTGATCAGCACAGCCCCAAGCAGGGCAAAACAGATATGGCTGGCAGCCCTCAGAGCAATAATTACAGGCGTCGTCATAAAAAAGCCCAGCGTCGTTCCCAAGCAAACTACTGCGGCCAGCTTCGGCGATATGAACATCGCAATAAAAATAGCCACATGGCTGGCCAGCGTAAACGACATCGGCCCGATCACTATTTTAGGCATCAGCATCGGCACAACGATACCGATACCACACAGTACCCCGGCCAATACAAGCTGATTGATATTCTTGCTTTTCATTTCGCAGCTCTCCCCTCATCATTCATCCTTCTGCCTCATTGATAACGAAAACAGCGCCTCAGGGCGCTGTTTTTATTTTAACACAGTTTGCAAAAAAGCCTGCAGACGTTCATTTTTCGGATTAGTAAAAATATCCTCAGGCCTGCCCTGTTCCTGTACTCTGCCATCAGCCATAAAAATAACTTTGGTCGCTACTTCGCGGGCAAAACCCATTTCATGAGTCACTACCACCATCGTCATTTTTTCTTCAGCCAGTTCACGCATGGTACGCAGAACCTCCCCTGTCAATTCCGGATCCAGCGAAGATGTCGGCTCATCGAAAAGCATGATCGACGGCTTCATCGCTAAAGCGCGGGCGATAGCTACACGCTGCTGCTGACCGCCGGAGAGCTTCCGCGGATAAACATCAGCTTTTTCGGACAAGCCAACCTTGCCTAAAAGTATTTTTGCTTCTTCGATTACTTGGGCACGGTCGCGCTTCTGCACCTGCACCGGTGCTTCAATCAAATTCTGCAGCACTGTCATATGCGGAAACAAGTTAAACTGCTGAAACACCATTCCCATTTTACAGGCAATTCGGCGGCTTTCGTCACCGGGTGCATATACCACCTCACCTGTGCTGCTGGTATCAGCAAGCAGCTCACCGTCAATAATGATCGTGCCCCTGTTGATAGTTTCCAGCTTGTTCAAACAGCGCAGCAAAGTACTTTTACCGCTGCCGCTGGGACCGATGACGGCAATGACTTCGCCTTCTTCGACATCAAGATCTATACCCTGCAAAACGTTCAGTTCCTGAAAACTTTTATGAATATTACGTGCTTCGATTTTTTTCATGGCTTACTCCCATCAATCGTACTTCGAAAATCTTTTTTCCAGTTTGTCAAATCCGTAGGTCAGAACCAGCGTCATCAGCAGATAAAAAACACCGGCTACAAGAAACGGAGTAATACTGAAATCACGCTGCACCAGATTACGTGTCGTCCGCAGCAGATCATTCATTGCCAAAACATAAATCAAAGAAGTATCTTTGACCAGAGTTATCGTCTCATTGCTGACAGGCGGCAGGATAATGCGAAAAACCTGCGGCAGAATAATACGGCGCATGGTCTGTACATAATTCATGCCCAAAGTACGGGCCGCTTCATACTGGCCTTTAGGAATAGCCTGGATACCGGCGCGGAAAATTTCGCAGAAATAAGCGGCATAATTAAGTACAAACGCAAAAATAGCCGCCTGAAAATCATCCATCCTGATCCCGATACCGGGAATAAATGGAAGTCCGTAATAAACGAATAAAAGCTGCAGCATCAGCGGCGTACCGCGCAGCAGCCAGACATAGACACCAACGGCACTGCGCAGACTGCCAAGTGACGAAACCCTCGCCAGAGCCAGCAGTATACCTAAAGGTATTGACAAAACAATAGTAATAAAAAACAATTTTAAAGTTTCGATCGTTCCCAGCCACATCTGCGGCAGGATGGAAATAATATAATCCATTATGAGTCTCCGTATCTGCATTAAAAATAAGTAGAGTAAAAGGGCCGACAGCTCATGCCATCGGCCCGGAGCTTATTAATATTTAGTGATGTCAACACCCATCCATTGTTCAGAAATCTTTTTCATGGTGCCGTCTTTTTTCATTTCATCCAGTGCCTTGTTGATTTTCTCACTGTATTCTTTATCATCTTTGCGGAAAGCAACCGCTACGACTTCGTCGCCCAGATTTTCTTCCAAAGCTACATATTTATCAGGATGTTTGACCATATAATAACGAGCCAGAACAGCGTCAACTACCATGGCATCAATACGGCCGGCGTCCATATCCATATAAACAGCAGCAAAGTCAGGATATTTTCTGTAATCTTTCAGGGAAGTCCTCAGTTCATTATTTCTGTCAAGAATATAAGAACCGGTACTGTCATCCTGTACTGCCAGAACTTTACCCTTCAAATCAGCAATTTTAGTAATCTCAGACCCTTTAGGAACAACTACCAGCTGAGCATTTACCATATAGGGCTTGGAGAGCGTATAAGCTTCCTGACGCTCCGGGTTGACTGTAAAGCAGTTCCAGATCGCATCGATACGCTTACCCTTGATCTCTGCTTCCTTGGAAGCCCAGTCGATCGGTTTAAATTCTACTTCCATACCAGCACGCTTGCAGGCTTCTTTAGCGAGGTCGATATCATAACCGACGATCTCGTTCTTTTCATTACGGAAGCCCATCGGCGCAAAATTGTCATCAAGACCTATCACCATTTTTTTAGGACTGTCACTGCCGCAGCCTGCAACCAAAGACAAAGCCATCAGCAGCGTCATAGCCAAAAGTAAAAATTTCTTCATCATCCATCCCCCTCTAAGGTGTTGTTTTCTTACTACGCTTTTGATTATACTTTAGTATGCTAAATTTGTAAAGAGGTAAATTGATTTTTTTTGAAATTTTTTGCAGGAATTTTCCTTACAGCTGCGAATCTTATTTCAACAGCAGTATTTTATAACGAAAGAGGGGCTTGTGATGATCGTCACTGAAAGAAAAACCGATATTTTTGAACGCCGGGCCGGCGGTAAAGGCAATACTATTATGGAGCACATCGTCGATGAAAAGGTTTACGGCGGCAAAATAGCCGCTTATGCGCGCGTAATTCTTAAACCCGGCTGTTCACTCGGTTACCACAAACATGAAGGCACCAGCGAAACTATTTATATCCTGCAGGGTACGGCCTTATATAATGACAATGGCACTGAAAGCACGCTGACTGCAGGCGCAGTTGTTTTCTGCCCCGAAGGCGAAAGCCACAGCATCGAAAATATTGGTCAGGATGACCTGCTGGCCATGGCGCTGATCGTCAACGAAAAATAAATTTCAAATAATTACAAAACATATTAAAACACTGCTGTGAACTTTGGTTCACAGCAGTGTTTTAATATTTATTCGGATTTATTTTACTGCTCGCAGCAAAGCGACGCTCACTTAGAACGTGAACCTTAGCCCGGCGTTGACGCTCCACTTTTTGTTGATGTCGCCGCCGAAGCCGCGCGTCACTTCGCCATAGAAGTTGCCCGTCCTGCTGATCCTGACATTGCCGCCCAGCCCCAGCTCGAACCAGGTATCGCCGTAGTCGTTGTGCTTGGTCAATATATCATTGGTTCCGCCTGCATCCGAGGTCAGCTGCAGGTCGCGCTCACCGGCAAATTCGTGCAGCAGGTCGGCTTTCAGATAGATATCGCTGCCATTTTCTATCTTCTGTCCCATGACGAAGCCGATACGGCCGATGGCGCTGTTCATGCCGTCGATACGACCAGTGACGCCTCTATCGGTGGTGTAGTCGATACCGGCCAGCCTGCCAAGGGTAAATTGTGCCTGTGGCTCAACAAAGAAACCTGCTTCAAAATCAAAGCGTTTGCCGTATTCCACACTAAGACTGTAGGCGTGCTGCTTGTAGCTGGCTTTATCCGGGTAGTCGCCGTAGGATTCCAAATCGGTCGAGAAGTTGCCTACGCGGGCCGTAACATTGGTATATGCGCCGCTGCCTGCTGTCCAGATGCCATAAAGGCTAAAGGATCTCAGATTATCTTTGCTGCTGCCGGGGGCGTAGCTGCCGCTGCCATCGCCGTAGTCGATAGCGCCGCCATAGATACTTCCGCCCTTGAACTGCTTCTCAAATCCCAACTGATAAAGGTTGTAGCGTCCTTCGTAGCCTGAGCCGCTGAAGCGCCCTGCCTGCGTCCTCGCCCAAACGCCGTCTGCCTGCTCTCTGCCGCTTGCCAGTGCTCCCAAACGACTGCGCAGACTGTCGTTGGTATTGCGCCACATAGCATAGCTGTTATCGGCAGCATCCAAAAGCACGCTCGTATCATTATTGACTGTTTTGACCATATTTGTCAAATACCAGTCGTTGGCCGAAAGCCCCAGAGCATCACCTTTAGACAGTGTGGGGTCAACGTCCCACAGTCCTCCGGCATTGAATTCTTTACCCACAAAGGTCAGTTTGCCGCTGGCATCGGTTATCAAAAGCTGCTTATGTTCCCCTGTTACTTCAATATTGTTTAACTTGCTCAAGTCTTTGATCTGTACATAGTGAGTACCGACATCAGCATGGGTAATGATAACTTTATCGCTGTTGGCTTCACCTGCCAGATCGGTATCCAGGATAAAGGTGGTGCCGCTGCCGCTAAGCGTATCTATGGTCAGGCTTTCATAGGCCGGTGTTCCCGCGCGTGTCACACTGCTGTCAGTCATGTCGATAACTGCATTATTTGCCGTCAGCGTGCCATTGATATTGAAACTGCCGCCATCAATGTTTTCTAAAACCATACTACCGCCTGTCATGGTCATCCCACTGACTATACCGCCGCTGCTCATCTGCATAATACCGCCGTTAAGCTCTGTATCAAGGGCTGTACCACCATTAAGAATAAGCTGCTCGCCGCCGCTGTTCAAAACAGTATCCAGTGACGTGCCGCCGACTGAAACGATTTGTGTACCGCCGTTCAAGGCGTTTACCGTACCCTTACCACTGCGGGAAACAACCTGCGTACCACCGAGCATAGTACTCACTGTGCCGTTGCCACCGCCGGCAACAGTTTGCGTGCCGCCGTTCAGAGTGTCGACTGTACCAGTACCGCTACTGCTTATAACCTGACTGCCACTGTTCATTGTACTGACCAGACCTGTGCCTCCCCCCATGATATTCTGCTCACCACCGTTTAAAGTCTCTATCGTGCCATTACCACTAACTCTAACGATCTGTGTTCCGCCGCTCATATCGACTACCGTGGCGCTGCCGCCCTTGAATACATACTGCTCGCCGTCCAGCATAGTAACGATCGTACCGATGGCATTGGAGTAAACGATCTGCCCGCCGGCGCCATCATGGTTGTCAAGAGTAATGATCGTACCGGTGCCGCCATCATCAACCAACTGCGTCCCCGATTTCAATGTGACCACCGTACCGACAGCATTGGCCGAGATCCACTGTGTACCGGTAGTGTTCATGATGTTGATTATACCGGTACAGCCTTCGTTCACATATTGCTGGTAGCTGTTAAGCTCGTTTATCATACCTGTGCCGCCAGAGTAGATAAACTGCCCAGCGTTACCATTCATAGTTCCTACTGAGCCAACACCGCCGGAGATGTACTGAAGACCGTCCATAGTCTCCACCTTACCTGTGCCACCTTCGTAGACAGTTTGATAGCCACCGTTCATATCAATTACCGTGCCAATGCCGCCGCTAGAGACAAACTGCGTGCCGCCTCCATCCATTTTACTGACTGTGCCGGTCCCGCCGCTTGATATCGTCTGCAGACCAGCGCCGTTTACGTCACCACTCATAACACTTACAATACCGTTTTGTCCAGAGGTTATAGTCTGCGTATCGCCCTTCACCATAGTGGCTACGCTGGCATTGCCGCTATAATCAGTGGCTTCGGCGCGGGCAAATATGGCCCTGTCCACTACGTCTGCCAGCTGGGGCAGCACGGCGTAATCCAAAGGCGCAGCATCGCTACGCAGGGGCTGGACTGGGGCAGGCACCGTTTTCCCAGCCGCGGCCAGTGCTGCCACCGGAGCTGTGACATTGACAAGGTTCATGCCCATAACTACTGTCGCCAGAACTTTTTCTGCCCGTTTTTTGCGTTTTTCCCCCAGCAGTGATTTTACCCTAGATTTCAAAGGCACAAACTTCCCCCCCAGATGTACACACGGAATGTCCTGCCTGATCATTAACTCCTGTTTATTTAAATTTTTATGTTTTCTCATCTTCTTTCCTTCTCTCTTAACTTTATTTTGGAGTAAAACTCTTACTGTACTTTTTCAAAGCCTTCCATAGCTATGCCAGCTTCTATGGGCAGGCACAGCATATTTAGCGAGATATAATTGCTTTCGATCCAGCCTTTTTCTGTCTGCTGCTTTATCGTAAAAATATTTTCCTTCACGCCTTCATAATTATTGGGGTTATACATGGTCGGTTTGTGCCAGTACAAGTCGTAGCCCTGCTGTTTTATCCATTCCACCAATTCCTGCGACTTTTCTGCACGGTCGTTTTCTACATACAGGATCGGCCGATATTTACGAAGGTTTTCTGCCGCGCCCTGTAGTACGGGCAGTTCCATGCCTTCTACGTCTACTTTGATAAAGTCGCAGGCCGACAGCTTAAGACTATCGATGGTGATAACCTCTACTTCTTCACCTTCACTGCAGCTGCCCAAGGCCAGACCGCCCCAGTTCACTTCTTTTTCGCAGTCCTGCAGCGGTACCAGCAGCTTACCCGGTGCGTTGCTAAGGGCTTTTTGGAAGCCGTAGATATTGGTCAGGCTGTTGAGCGCCGCATTGCCCAGCAGTGTCTGGAACATCAGCCGCTGGGGCTCAAAGGCATAGACCCTGCCATTCGCCCCTGCCAGCTGCGCCAGTCCCAGTGTATGCGCGCCCAGATTGGCGCCGGCTTCGATAACTGTATCGCCGGGTTTTACTACCTGGCTAAAAACATCGTATTCACCTTCTGAATATTCGCCGTAGACCTTCAGCGCTTTGCCGATAAACTGGTCGTGCCTGTTAAAGACCATCAGTCCATGCCGGCATTGACGTACTATGTTAAATTTTTCTGGCATTTTTACTTCTCCTTATGTTTTTTACTGCAAGAGGCAAGGTTCATTTTCTTATCCGCGCTTTTTTTGCTTTACCTGTTGTTTTAGCGGCAGTGGTTTTATTTATTGCTGCACTTGCTATGGACTCAGCTTCTGCTGACGCTGCTTTATCTGGAGCCAGCTGTTTTGGTGCCAGCGGATCCAGCTGGTAGTCTGCCATCAGTTTGTCTATAACTTTGTTTACCGCTTCGGGGGTTATGTAGCGGCTGCATTCAAACTGGCGGTCGGTGCCTTTAAGGCGTGGGCACCATTCAAAGTCTTTGTGGTCGAATACTACCTGGGTATCGTTCCAGCAACCGTTGCAGACGTGGTAGTTTATGACCCGGTAGGGTGTGGCAAATTCGTTAAACGGCAGGGTAAAGCCGCTGATGAGTACGACAGGTATGCCTACGCCGTTGGCTACCCAGCTAAGACCGCTGGACAGGCCGATGAAGAAGTCGGCATGGTATAAAAGGTCGATACGTTCTGACAGTGGCAGCTTGCCGGTAAAGTCTTCGACGCCGTAGGGGATTATGTTAAAGCGACTGTTCATACCGTAGACATTTTCGCGGTCTATGCACAGCACCCTGTAGCCTTTGGCTTTAAGGTGTTTGACGACGCCCAGCCAGCCGCTGCCGTTGTTCCAATATTTGGCCTGGCTGCTGGACTGGGCGGCGATGCAGACGTATGGTCCTGCTATTTTACGTGTTTTGTCTTTGGGCAAAAGCTTGACGCTAAGCTGAGGCGGTTCGCCTCCTTCGTCCAGCCCCAGGATCATGGCGGCGTTTTGATGCAGGCCGCGAATGCGAAAGTCTGATGGCTGGTGCAGCCTGTCGTCGCAGGGAAAGAAGATGCCCATATAGTAGCTGGCGTACAGCCCTTCAGGCCGTTCTTCCGGTTTGAGAAAGTGTATCTTAGGATAGGCTGGTTTAAACAACTCTGCCAGTTCTTCGTCCATGGCGCAGTAAAGCTGGCAGCCGTGCTTTTGGCGGAAGGCTTCCGCATAGGGGAACCAGGCCAGAATATCTCCCAATATCCCGACCGGGAATTTTAACAGCACTTTTTGGCTGCGCAGATCCAGGTCGTGGGCAAAGATCATTTTATCTTTTTCGTATACTTCGATACGAAAATCGATAAAATACTTTTTGCTGCTGGCAACCAAAACGCCGCTGGCAGGTGCGTCGTAGACAGTAAGACAGTCTTTGCGGTCAATAAACCGAACCCTGTACTCGCCCTGGGGCACGGTGACGCGGGCGCCGTAGTTAAAGTCGAAGCTGATACCTGCAATACCGCTTGGCTGCTGCACCTGGCCTGCGGCGAAGTTCATATAGGGTTTTGGCGCTGCCTGAGGTGCCTGTCCCTGCTGGGGCAGGCCGCCGTTGTTACCATCGCTGTTGCCTTTGGCAGAGTATGCTATTTCTTCGTCACTGGCTGATTTTATTTCCGTCATAGTCATGTCTTCCTGTTCGTTTTGTTTTCTATCAGTCTAAACTTTTACACAACAGTACCGCTTATTTGTCTAAAGCTGGAAGCGTTACGGCTGACCGCTTTTTTTAACCAGTGTCAGCAGCAGCTCCATATCACTTTGGGTATACCGCTTATCCTGTCCGGTCCCGCCGACTGCTACGTTGGCCGCCTGCCGGGGGTCAAAAAAACATTCCAGCTGGCAGTCAAAAAGGTTGGCCAGGCGCAGCAGCTGTTTCAGGCTGAACTTGACGCGGCCGCATTCCATATTGCTCAGATGGGTCTGACTGATGCCCAGCGTTTGCGCTACATCCTGCTGGCGCAGCTTGCGCATCGTGCGCAGGAACTTGACATTGGCGCCAATTTTTTCCAGACAATCTGCATCGTACATCGTTTACCTCCGCCTTTCTCATTATTTTTAAGGTAAAATTTTACTGCTTTTCAGATAGATTCTTTGGTTTTCTTTTGATTTTCTTTTCTTAAAACGGTGTTTTTATTTCTCAGAGTAATAATAATTATTATAGCACGTATGTACCCCCCCACAAGACATACAAACGGATATTTATCATAGACTTCCGTTTTGCCCCTCCCCGGCACTTATACAACAATCATCAGCGGGCAATGCTCTGCACGTGGTCACTGTCCTCCTGCTGCCCGCCTGCGCCGTCAGCAATGCAAAAAAATACCCCTTGTATACTTTGCAAATACACAAGAGGTCAGGATTTATTTAAGCAAAAAAATTTAGCCCCAAAGGGGCTAAGTATTCTACGGCGTTATTTTGCTATTTATTTTTTTAAAACAGGCGTACACTTAAACACAAAACTCCGGCTTCTAAACAGCCGGAGTTTTGTGTTTATTGCGGTTTTTATATTTGTTCACGTGCCAGCTTTTTCTGCAGCCAGAACATCCGCAGCGTTAAGAAAACCGCCGAGAAAAACAAGCCTATATCCAGGCTCTGCCAATATGCGGCAGGACCATGCTCCATTACAAAATCCAGGAAACAGCCCAAGGGCAGACAAACCACCCAATAGGCAAAAAAACCGGAATAGAAGGTTGCTTTAACATCTTTATACCCGCGCAGGATTCCCTGGATCGGCGCTGCCGTCGCATCAAACAACTGAAAAAAGATTGCATAAAACAAAAAGCCGACTACTTTTTCAATAATGACAGGGTCAGTAGTGTAGAGCATGGCTATATAAGGTCTGTTAGTGTAAACCAGCACCGCCAGAAAAATCGCGATGGCCATATTGAGAGCAATGCCCATACGACTGAATTTCTGCGCTTCCTCAAAACGTTTGGCACCTGCTTCGACCCCAACTAAAATCGTCAGCGCCATTGAAAAACTGAGCGGCACCATATAAAGCAATGAAGTAAAGCCCAACGCTGCCTGATGCGCCGCAATGATGACTGTACCGAACTTGGCAATGAACAGTGCAACTACACCAAAAATACTGGCCTCCATAAACATTGCCAGACCGATCGGCACACCGATGCTGAGATTTTCACGCAGCTGTTTGATATCTAAATGGAAACGGTCTTTAAAAATCCGGAAATGCTCAAAAGCCGGCAGCTTATGCACGATCCAGACAAAAATAGCAAATTCCAGCCAGTAGGTAATACCAGTCGCCACACCGGCGCCAACCCCGCCCAAACGCGGCATTCCCAGTTTTCCAAAAATAAAACAGTAGTTCAAAAAGGCATTTACCGGCAGCGCCAGCAAATAAATCTTCATTGTGATACCTGTATGTCCCAAAGTATCTATCAGAGCGCGCAGCGAGGTTGACATAAAAAACGGTATCACACCTACGGCCACCGCCGCCATATACATCTTGGCAATATAATGCACCTGCGGTTCCAAATGCAGATGTGTCAGCAGGGTATCTAAAAATAAAACACCCATTAAAATGATAACTGCCGAAAAAGCTATCGCCAAAAAAATCGTATGCCGAATGACCTTACCAATATTATCGCGCTTATCAGCGCCTAACAGATGAGCAACTATAGGCATCGCGCCTAATAAAACTCCATTAGTGCCAACAAAAATCGGCATCCAGATATTACCGCCGATCGAAGTGCCCGCCAAATCGACCGCACCTGCATGACCAGACATTGAAGAATCAAAAAAATTCATAGCCATGATCGCCGTCTGAGTAATCAAAATCGGGATCATCACTGAAAAAAGCCGCCGCAGGCGTTGTTTAAAATTTTCGTCTACTAACATATTTATCCCTTTCTATTTTAAGGCAGCTCAGAAAACACCGCTCGCCTCCGCCAGCTCCGTAAGATAGGCCCAGCGTTCCACAAGCTGTTCCAAACGCTGCTCGGCATCCTGCTGCTGCGCGGTAAGCTCGCCCAGCTTCACAAAATCACTGCCGGCGCTATTGACTTCCAGCGTCAGCATTTTCAGCTCGGCTTCCACACCGGCGATCATTGTTTCTATCTGCTCAAATTCCAGTTTTTCCTTATAAGTCATCTTGATTTGTTTAGACTGGCTTTTAACGGCTTCTATACGCTCCTTGCCGGTACCGGTTTTAGCACCGCCTGCAAGCATTGCTTTGCTTTCGGCCGCCGCTGCTTCATATTTGCTGTAATCGCCGATAAACTGCCTGATCTCACCATTACCCATAAAGGCAAAAATTTTGCCGGCAAACCGGTCTAAAAAGTAACGGTCATGCGAAACTGCGATGACAGCTCCATTAAAACTGTCCAGATAATCCTCCAGCACCGACAGCGTCGGGATGTCAAGATCGTTGGTCGGCTCATCCAGAAGCAAGACGTTGGGAGCACCCATCAGAACCCGCAGCAGATACAGCCGCCGTTTTTCTCCGCCGGACAGTTTATTGACCGGCACCCACTGCAGCTCGGAAGGAAATAAAAACCGTTCCAGCATCTGTGCGGCAGTAATCCTTGTCCCATCGTTTGTTTCGATGTGATCGCTCACATCGCGGATATATTCCAGCACGCGCTGTTCGCTGTCCGGAAATTCGCTGTGCTGAGAAAAATAACCGATCCTGACCGTCTGTCCGATCTGAACACTGCCACGGTCAGGCACTAATTTTCCCGCCAGAATATCCATCAGCGTCGTTTTGCCGCTGCCGTTAGGGCCAACAATACCCACGCGGTCATTACGCAGCAGGATATAGCTGAAATCTTTAATATAGGTCACACCGTTGTAGTCAAGTCCCAGATGCTCGCACTCGACCACAGTTTTCCCCAATCGGCTGCCGGCAGATGACATTTCCAGTTCTCCCGATGCAGAAATATTTTTCACTTCCTGCTCCAGCTCGTTAAAACGTTCGATGCGTTCCCTGCTTTTTGTCCGCCGTGCTTCCGCACCGCGGCTGATCCAGGCCAGTTCACGCCGGTAAACATTGCGTAGCCGCTGAGCAGCAGCAGCTTCCGACTGGCGTCTTTCTTCACGCTTTTGTAAAAAAAGGCTGTAATTTCCTGTATATAAATAGCATTGCCCGCCATCTAATTCCAATGTCCGGTTGACCACTCTGTCAAAAAAATACCGGTCATGGGTCACCATCAGCAGAGCGCCTTTTCGCTTCAAAAGCAGCTGTTCCAGCCAGGCCACAGTTTCATTATCCATATGGTTAGTAGGTTCGTCCAAAATCAGAAGATCGGAAGGACGCACCAAAACTCCGGCCAGTGCTACACGCTTGCGCTGCCCGCCGGAAAGTTCCGCCATCGGCTGATTAAAATCACTGATCCCCAGCTGATCAAGCACCGCTTTAGCTTCGCTCTCCAGCTGCCAGGCATATGCGCTGTCCATTTGCTGCTGCAGTTCCAGCAGCCTGCTCTGTAACGCACTGTTCTCAGGATCAGCAGCCGCCAGCGCTGCCGCCCGTTCATAACGCCGCAGTAATTCCAGCTGCGGCGAATCTCCCTGAAATACCTGTTCCAATACCGTTGCCTGTGGATCATGATCAGGATTCTGCGGCAGATATTCGATCACGCAGCTGCCATTTGCCGTAATCCGGCCGCCGTCACCGGCTTCACCGCGTGCAATATCGCGCAGCAGCGTGCTTTTACCGGTGCCGTTGACGCCGATAATACCGATTTTATCGCCCATTTCAATATTAAAAGTTACATCTTTAAACAAAGTTCTGACGCCATAGCTGTGCGACAGCTTCTCTACACTTAAAATCATTCTTTTCGCCCTCTGTAAAACAGAATAAAAGCAGCCTGCCGCTTGAGCAGACTGCATATATTTTAAATAAGCTCTACTTGAAGATTAGGATTTGCAGCGGCGGCATCCTGTACAACTGTAAGCAGTCTTGCGCCATACCAACCTAATTCTGAACCTGCGGCTACCGCCTGCGGTATTTTTAGTATAACAGGCTCGCAGACTTCCGTCAAACAATCATACAATGCGTCCAGATTTTCACCGTAATAATCCGGCAGCTCAAGCTCCGTACGCAGATATTTATGCAGCTGCCTGATCGACTGCATCCTGGCCAGTGCCAAAGTTACTGTTTTCATCAGCCGCCTCCTTAATACAATTTTTCAAAGCTTTTATAATGATCGTCCGTATAATAGATCAGTCCGTCATTAGAATACACCAGACGTTTAGCATTCCTGTTACCGGTTTTGTAATCAATATCGCATTCTTTCCAGCTGCGTCCTGATTTCTGCGGCAGTAATCCTTCGTAGTTGCCATACCTGTCGCCGCCTATACTTTTACCGGGCGCCACTTCATTCAGCGTTCCCTTATGCTTCCAGCCCAGGCGCTCGGCTTCACGTTTAGTAATAAAATTTCCCGGCAATTTATGAAAGGTATGGATATACAAAGCTACCTCAGCCTTACCGGTATAAGCGCGCCCTTCTTCGACTTTGAACTGCGCCTGCTTGCCCTGCAGCTGCGCCAGTCCACTTTTGGCGGTTTTGGCCACCTGCTCTGCGGCCTGCTGTTTAGCCTGATTCAGCTCTGTCTGAGGCGTTTTGCCGCAGCCAAGCACAGCACCGGTTATAAATAATACAGCCAGTAATGCTGCAAAAATCTTTTTCATTTCAAGCACCTTTAAAACCATTTTTTCATTTGATTAAAAATACCGCGTACTATAGTGTCTACAGCTTTATTTTCCATTCGCGTCATCGTTTTGCTGATCAGCTTTTCCGCGACCGTAGGCGGTTCTTTTTTGGCAGCCGCGCTGCGGCTGCGCAGCTCTTTCTGCAGCGCCGCTTCTTCCTGTGCCCTGGCTGCGGCTTCCGCATCCTGCTGGGCTTTGGCGCTCAAAATCTCATAAGCAGACTCACGGTCTACAGCTTCAGCATATTTACTATACAGCGGGCTGGAGGCTATCAGCTGGTTGCGCAGCGTGTCGTCAGCTACGCCAAGATAGCTGCGCGGCGGCATGACATAAGCACGCTCCACCATTGTCGGCACTCCGTCAGCATCCAATAGTGATACCAGCACTTCGCCGGTGCCAAGCTCCGGCAGCACTTTTGCCGCGTCAAAACCAGGATTGGCTCTAAAGGCCTGCGCCGCAGCCTTCAGCCCCTTCTGGTCTTTAGGTGTGTAAGCTCGCAGCGCATGCTGCAGCTTGTTTCCCAGCTGTGACAAAACAGTATCGGGAATATCAGAAGGCTGCTGGGTGATAAAATAAATGCCGACGCCTTTGGAACGGATCAAACGCACGATCTGTTCAACTTTATCGAGCAGAGATTTCGGCGCGTCTTTGAAAATCAGATGCGCTTCATCAAAGAAAAAGACGATTTTAGGTTTTTCCGGATCGCCTGCTTCCGGCAGCAGGTCATACAACTCCGACAGCATCCATAATAAAAATGTAGAATATAACAGCGGAGTCTGAAACAGCTCTACGCAATGCAGAAGATTGATATAACCGCGTCCGTCATCTGCCACTGCCAGCCAGTCCCTGATGTCCAGTGCCGGCTCGCCGAAAAACACATCTCCGCCCTGTTCTTCCAGGCGCAGCAGAGCCCGCTGGATCGCGCCGACACTCTGAGCCGACACATTGCCATAGGCAGTTTTGAACTGAGCCGCATTATCACCGACGTACTGCACCATCGAACGCAGATCCTTAAGATCCAGCAGCAGCAGTCCCTGATCATCGGCAATCTTGAAAATGATCGTCATAATACCGCTCTGCGTGGTATTCAATTCCAAAAGCCGACTCAGCAGATCCGGCCCCATCTCGGAAATAGTCGTCCGGACAGGATGCCCTTTTTTACCGAAAACATCAAAAAAACGTACAGGAAAGCCTTTGAACTCAAAATTTTCTATGCCTAATTTATGCAGACGTTTCTGAAACCCTTCACTGCTTTCACCAGCCTTGCACATACCGGAAACGTCGCCTTTGATATCGGCCAGGAATACCGGCACGCCCATCTCGCTGAAGGATTCTGCCAGCACCTTTAAAGTAACGGTCTTGCCCGTACCCGTTGCCCCGGCGATCAGACCGTGACGGTTTGCCATTTTCGGCAGCATGCAGATCTTATCCTCGCCTTTACAGACCCAAATCTTGTGTTCATCAGCTAAATACATGGTATTCCCTCCCGCATTTTTATAAAATAAACTACATCTTTATATTAATTTTTATTATACGTTATTTAAGGGTAAGAGTAAACAAGCTGGGCAGGTTCTGTTTTTATACTGCTGTTTTTTTATTTTTCCTTGCTTGACATTATCGTAATTCTTGCTATAATGAGAACATAAATCAAATAGACCTCGCAGGACTGACGGATAAAGTGGAATCAACCACGTGTACTGCGATGCCATAGAAACAGCCGACCGTCTGGGCAGAGAGAACTGATCCCGGATGGTTTTTTTATTTTCCGGCTTTGGCCCTCTCGGATTTTTTCTAGTGTGAAAAGGAGATGTTTACCTATGAAAAACAGATGGCTCATTGCTCTGTCGGCTATCGGCATCCATATCTGCATCGGCAGTGTTTACGCCTGGAGCGTACTGACAAAGCCTATTATGCAGGCTATGGGTTTTACCCTGAAAGAAACGACCTGGACTTTTTCGATCGCAATTTTATTTCTCGGACTGTCAGCGGGATTTTTGGGCGATTACGTTGAAAAATACGGCCCGCGTAAAAGCGGTCTCACCTCGACCTGCTTCTTTGGTCTGGGTATGTTCGGTACAGCGCTGGCACTGCATCTCAACAGTCTGCCGCTCTTATATCTTTTTTACGGCGTTATCGGCGGTATCGGTCTTGGGACCGGTTATATCACCCCTGTTTCGACGCTGGTCAAATGGTTTCCCAACAACCGCGGCTTTGCCACCGGTCTTGCTATCATGGGTTTCGGTTTTGCCAGCCTGATCGCAGGTCCGCTGATGCAGATCCTGGTTGCCAAATACGGACTGGTACAGAACTTTATCATTCTCGGCTGCGTGTACATGGTTATCATGGCCGCCTCCGCCTTATATCTTGAACCACCTAAAGCAAGCAACGGCGGGCCGTCCGGCATTAACGTCAAAAGTATCCTCCCGGATACTCAGTTCACAGCCAAAGAAGCACGCAAAACCTGGCAATTTTACGCACTGTGGTGGATTTTTTTCACCAATATTACCTGCGGTATCGGACTTTTAGCAGTAGCTTCACCGATGGCACAGGAAGTAGTAAAAATGACACCGATGGCTGCCGCCTCCATGGTCGGTATCATCGGTCTGATCAACGGTCTGGGACGCATTTTCTGGTCTACTATTTCCGACTATCTCGGGCGCAGTACAGTTTATGTAGTCTTCTTCCTGATCCAGATCTTTGCCTTCTACGCACTTGCAGAAACAAGCAGTGCCTTCATCTTCCAGCTGATTGTCTTTGTCATCATTTCCTGCTACGGCGGCGGCTTCTCCTGTATGCCCGCCTTCCTCAGCGATCTGTTCGGCACGAAAGAACTCAGCGCCATCCACGGCAAGATCCTGACTGCCTGGGGCATGGCTGGTATTGCCGGTCCTCTGCTGCTGTCCTGGATCCGTGAAACGACCAACAGCTATTCAATTACCCTGTATTTCTTCTCCGCCTGCTTCGTTGTCAGCCTCATCATCGCTGGTATTTTGAAATGGCGTACTTCAGTAGGCGTGCTGATCGAAAAGAAACATCTCTGATTTGACCATAACCCCTTCGCTACAGCTGCGGAGGGGTTATTTTATGCCGTTTTAGACTCTGCCTATTCGTTAACGTCATAACTATCAGTACATTTTATCTACATCTGGTATTCATTTTACTTTCCATACTATATCTGGTTTTATTTGCCACAGCCGGTACCGCTGCCTGTTCCAACCAGACTTGTAATACTGGAGCAGATAACCGATAATAAAAATAACACCATTTATCAGACTGAAAAGAGGCGGTTATTATGGATACTTCGCGCCCGCGTTATCTTCATATGTTTCTTGTTTTTGTTAAGATCGGCCTGTTCACGATCGGCGGCGGGCCGGCAATGATACCGCTGATCCGTGACGAATTTGTTGAAAAACAAAAATGGATCAGGGATGAAGACATTACTGACGTTCTTGCGCTCTCGCAGTCTTTGCCCGGCGTTATTGCCGTCAATGCTTCTACCTTTCTTGGCTACAGGCTGGGGGGACTTAAAGGATCACTGGTAGCAACTATCGGCGTCGTCCTGCCTTCTTTCGTCATTATTTTCGTCATCGTCACGGCTTTCACCTCCAGTGGTTTTGACCAGTACCCCAATATATTGAAATTTTTTGACGGTATCAATTCTGCTATCACAGCTTTATTGATCGCAGCAACTCTGAAACTGATTCCCTATTCCATCAAAAACAATTTTGGCTGGTTCATTCTGGCCTTTTCACTGCTTGGTATCTATTTTTTCAGTCTCGACATTGCCATAATCGTTCTGCTGGCCTCAGCGCTTGGTTACTGCGCCACTAAATATCTGGGAAGTGATACAAAATGATGCTTTATTGGGAATTATTCACTGTCTTTTTCAAAATCGGGCTTTTTTCTTTCGGCGGCGGTCTGGCAATGATAAGTATCATTCAGCAGGAAGTCGTCGGACGCGGCTGGATCCCCGCAGCTGAATATGCACGGATCATCACCATTTCTCAGATCACCCCCGGCCCTATCGCTGTCAATACGGCTACATATGTAGGAGCCAGGGTCTGCGGTCCTGAATTCTGGCATGCCCTGTTTGGTTCTTTTGTAGCTACTTTCAGCGTCAGCCTGCCATCTTTCATTCTTGTCGCCATCGTTGCCCGTTCTCTCCAAAAGTTCAACTCTTCGCTGGCTGTACAAGGTATCCTCAATGGATTGCGGCCTTCGGTTATCGCCTTGATGCTGACCGCAGTTTTCTTTTTTATGCGGATAACATTTTTCCCCGCAGCCGGAACCGCCGCAATGGAAAATCTGCTGACCTATTTCAAATTCTGGCCGACATTGCTGACGGCTTTGCTTTTTTATCTGCATTACTACCGTAACCTGAGCGCTATTCCCTTGATGCTTTTAGCCGGCTGTGCCGGACTGTTGATGTAGAAAAAACACAAAATAACCTGCATACGGCAGATTATTTGATTTCTTCTTTAATATTTGCAGCCCAGAGAAATGGCTTCGGTCGGGCAGGACTGCCTGCATTTACCACAGACAATACATTCCCTGTCGCCTACCCGTTTACAATCCATCAAGCAACTGCGTACGCAGCGCTGGCAGGCGGTACATTTACGCGAATCTACCTGCATGCCAAAAACGGCGATCCTGTTAAACAGGCTGTAAAAAGCTCCCAACGGACAGAAAAAACGACAAAAAGGCCGATAGATAAACAGCGCCGCAGCAGCCAAAAGTCCAATGATCCAACGCCAGTCCAGACCATGCAGATCAAAGAAATACAGATCGCAGGCAAACAGCAGCAGAACCACATATTTAAAATAACTTAAATAGTATGTAATTTTATTTTTAGACAGCTTCAACATCGGCAGCTTATCTAAAAGCTCCTGTGCCCAGCCAAACGGACACAGCCAGCCACAGATCATCCGTCCCAAAAACAGAGCGCACAAGATGAGCAGCCCCCAAACCCGCCAGCCCAAAGGTAAAGTAAAACCGGTCAGGGTATGCTGCGTCAGCCCCCAGGGACATCCGGCTTCTGCATAGCGGCAATAGCCGCAATTAACTCCGGGCAGACAAACATTTTTCCAGGTCATATCGGCCCCCAGCAGATTGGCGGCACCACGCCCATTATACAAAACCGTCGCCGCAAGCTGCGTCGTCCAGCGTTTAAAATCCTTAACCATTTTTACCGCTCCTTTCCTGTATTGCTTTCATTGTAAGGGCTGGAGTTGACTCACAGTCAAGCAGTTTGCAAAAAATCTACAAAAAACGCTTGACCTGGAGCAGACTCCAGCATATAAACTCACATATAGAAGCCGTATAAGCAACGGCAGACCCTATCTATTTGCAACTTACAAACAGAGAAACGGAGGAAATACCATGCTGAAAACTCTGGCCCTGACGCTTACTTTATTACTGAGCTTTACTATGGCTGCCTGCAGCAGCACGTCCGGCACCAATGCCAAAATCGACCAGACAACAACTAACGCAGCTCAGACTGCTCCAACAGACGCAGTCCAACGCATCAGGCTGACACTCGCCAACCAAGACGAGCTTATCCTTAAACTCAATGGCACCAGAGCTGCAGAGGATTTTTTGAGCCTGCTGCCACTGGAACTGACCTGCAAAGATTTTAATAATACCGAAAAGGTAGCTTATCTGCCGCGGCGCCTGGACACACAGGGCGCTCCTGCCGGTTTTGATCCTCAAACAGGCAGTTTTGCTTATTATGCACCTTGGGGTAATCTGGCATTTTTTTACCGTGATTACGGTTATGCCAACAGCCTCATTGAACTTGGTACTGTTGAAAGCGGTATTGAAAAACTGGCCGCTTTCGATAATGATTTCACTATCAAACTGGAACGCCTGCCCTAAAAAAACAGAGCTTGCATAAATGCAAGCTCTGTTTTTTTAGGCTTTCAGCGTTTCCTTCAATATCTCAACGATCTCTTCTTTAGTCAGCACTTTATAACCGCCCTCAAGAATAAACGAACCCTGAGCGATCCCGTCAAGCATCGTTTCATCGACGCCAAGTTCCCTGCCGTTAAGTACAAGTCCCAGCTCCCTCATATAGCTTTCCATCGCCGCAAGGCCTGCCTGAGCTATCTGTTCATCAGTTTTCCCCTCAGGACGCACATCCCATACATTGATGGCAAAGCGTTTGAATTTCGCCAGTCCGTACGGCATGATGTGCCTGTAATAAGGCAGCGACACAGCGGCCAGAGTCATTCCGTGCGTAGCGTCAGTGTAAGCGCCGATCGACTGACCGATCATATGCACCATCCAGTCTGTCGACTTTCCCTTAGCTACCAGAGTATTCAAGGCCCATGTAGCGATCCACATAATATTGCTTCTCGCTTCATAATCTTCAGGGCTTTGCACAGCGATCCTGGAACTGTGGATCAGCGAACGCAGCAAGCCTTCCATAAGATAGTCGGAAGTATTGTCGTCAGTTCCGGAAAAATACTGTTCCAAAATATGCGACATGATATCAAAAAATCCGGCAACCATTTGATAACGCGGCAGCGTAAAAGTATACGTCGGATCAAGTATCGAAAATCTGGGGAACACATTATCACCAAACACCCGCCCGATTTTAGCTTTAGCCGCATGATTGGTAATAACTGAGCCGCCGTTCATCTCCGAACCTGTACCAACCATAGTCAGAACACAGCCAACCGGGATAATCTTATTATCCACCGCTTCCATCCGCAGATAATATTTTTCCCATGGATCAGTTTCGCAGTAAGCGGAAACTGAAACAGCCTTGGCATAATCACAGACAGAACCGCCGCCGACTGCCAGGATCAAATCGACCTTGTTTTCTTTGGCTATCCTGCAGCCTTCATATAATTTTTCCAGTGTGGGATTAGGCATTACACCTGCATCCTCAAAAACTGTTTTGCCGCTGACTCTCAAAAGCTTGACTACGTTTTCATAAATACCGTTTTTCTTAATCGAGCCGCCTCCATATACCAGCATGACATTTTTACCATAGCATGCCAATTCCTGCGGCAGATTTTCTAATGAATTTTCGCCAAAATACAATTTGGTAGGATTGGAATAAACAAATTTACCCAGCATTATTTTTGCTCCTTTATTTCAAATTTCCATATTCTGCATCTGTTACCGGTTCCAGCCACTCATTGGACACCCCCGCGGCGGGCACTTCGACTGCAAGGTGTGCAAACCAGCTGTCAGGAGCCGCTCCATGCCAGTGTTTCACTTCAGGCGGGATATTAACCACATCACCAGCGTTCAGCTCCCGGGCCGGTTTCCCCCACTCCTGATAATAACCTCGTCCGCCTGTGACAAGCAGTATCTGCCCGCCTTGATGATGGATATGCCAATTATTGCGACAGCCGGGCTCAAAAGTAACATTGCCAATAACCACTCCTTCTGTTGTCAGCATCTTCAAATAGCTCTGCCCCACAAAATACCGGGCATAGGCATCATTTTTTTCACCCATGGGAAACACGCTTAATTTTTCTTCCGACATTCTCAAAACACTCCTTTTCTATCACATTCTCACATCGTTCTGCGCTCAAATCTGTTGTAGCTGAAAACGCAGTCCGCACTGATGCAGAACCGCCAAATCACCTGCTTTTTATTGCACCCGCTCATAACTAAAATGCCGGAACTTCCGTTCCTTATCTGTATCATATCCAATGGAGTTAACTCCAAGTCAAGCAGCTTTTTCAAAAAATTAATACCGGCTGTCTGACAACAAAACCGATATTTAAAAAAGCTCTGCCTGCAGTGACCGCAGCGCCCGCAAGTTTCTTTCCGTAACCTTATCCGCAGGCTCCAGCTCACTGCACAGCAGCGGCGAACTGCTATTTCCAGCCGTGATCTGCTGCAGCTGTCTGCGGCTGTCATTAGCATAACAATAAATGCAGCCATGCAGACAGGTGTTATAGGCGCCGATATCGATACTGGCGGCACAGCCGCATTCACCGCGCTGATTTTTATCTTTGACTGTATCAAGACGGCACCCGCCCACACGGCCAAGCAGCTCTGCGTCGATGCAACTGGCATGCCCAATCCCCAGATCAGCTAATTCTATAGCTTCCGCACAGGTTTCCAGCTGCAGACCATATTGCCGGGCTGTTTGGGACAATACGGCCGCAAGCCGCCGCTGCTCGTCCTCACTCAGGCCTCTCAGCCCTGCCTGATGCAGACCTGCCTTGATCTTAGGATAATAATCAAGGAAACTGATAATACATTTTTTCGTACTGTCGGCCAGCTGCGCTGCCAGTTCCTCAAAAACCGCTGCGTGATACTGCAGGTCATAGCGTGCACTTAACAGGATCGGGTCATAGCGCCAGATCATTCTTTCCGCACCTATCTTCTGCGCCAGCTGCCGAAATATCTCTATCCTCACCGCCAATGGCGGTAAAGCTGCTTCTACGTCAGCAGCATACGCATTGAGCGTAAATTGAAAATAATAAGCATACGCATCCAGAACTGACAGCTGCTTAAGCATCGGTTCTGGATTTTTTGTCCAGAAAACCAGCCCATCCACGACCTCCGGCCGCAGGCTGATCCTGCTTACCTGATGAAGGTTCAGAGGATTGCGTACCAGTACATACTGTTCCTGCAGCCGCTTTTGGAACCATTCCCAATAAAAAGCAGGAATATCAGTTCGCCGGCTGGCACTGATAATCATTCGTCATCCCTCCTCTTTTTGATAAACTGCTTAAAGCTTCACTTGTTTCTATTATACACTGATCTATATCGGACAGGCCGGCTAATTTTTTTCAGAAAACGCTTGACTTGAAGTTAACTCCAAACGCTAGAATGAATTTAAAAGTTACAGGAGGTGATTTTTATGAATATTACCGAAGCAGGCAAACTGACTTCGCTGACACCCAATACTCTGCGTTATTACGAACGGATCGGGCTTATCCCACCTGTCGCCCGTAATAAAGGCGGGACCCGGGAATACACTTCCAAAGACCTCTGCTGGATAGAATTTATAAAAACCATGCGGTCAGCCGGTCTCTCCCCGGAAACTTTGATAGAATATGTCGCCTTGTCACAGCTCGGCGACACCACGCTGGAAGCCCGTAAGGATATTTTAGAACTGCAGCGGGAAGTGCTGCAGGAAAAATTGGAATTTATCCAGCAAACCTTAGCCAGAATAGATATCAAAATAGAAAACTACCGTACTGACATTTATCAGAAAAACCATCCGTTACAAAATCAAAAACAAGAGGAGGCAGACCTATGAAAAACTTTATTTCCATGTTCCTGATGACATCCCTGCTGCTGGGGGGGATGACCTTTACAATTGGCAAAATGAGCGTGTGTGCCGCTTCAAAAAACAGGATTGAAACAGCACAGCAAAAACAGGCGCATCTTTTCGGCAGCGCCAAAAACAAACTTGCCGCCACCGACCCGGATTTTGCTCAGACCATGGACAATTTCATTTACGGCGACGTTTATTCCCGTGGTAAGCTGACCGACAAACAACGTGAACTGCTGACGATCACCGCACTTACCGCCAGCCAGACTTTAGACAGCCTGCCTGCACAAGTGCAGGCCGCACTGAAAGCCGGCGCTACCCCGGTAGAAATAAAAGAAACACTTTATCAGTGCGCTCCCTATGTGGGCTTTCCCAAAACGGTCGGCGCTTTGGAAATCACCAATAAAGTTTTTAAAAAACAGGGCATTAAAATGCCGCTGGCAAACCAGAGTACTGTTACCGAAGCCACCCGTTTTGACGACGGCTTTAAAGTACAGGGTGAGATTTTCGGAACAGAACACATTGCCGCCATGCACAAAAACTCGCCGGCTAATCAAAAACATATAGCCAATTATCTTTCAGAGTTCTGCTTTGGCGATACCTACACCAGAAACGGCCTTGATCTGCAAATGCGGGAATTGATCACCTTATGCGCTATCAGCACTATCGGCGGTGCGGAACCTCAGGTCAAAGCCCATGTACAGGCCAATCTCAATGTCGGCAACGATAAAGAACTGATGCTGGACGCAGTTACCCAGTGCCTGCCATATATTGGTTTTCCACGTACGCTGAACGCCATCGCCTGCATCAATCAGATCATCCCCGCCAATGCCTGATAAGCATTATATGTAAAAGAATACCTGTGCTGACTTTTAAAGTCAGCACAGGTATTTTATTTATCTGCAAATCATTGTGCCGTCCGCTTTTTACCAAACGTATCTATTTCGCCGCGTACACCTTCCAGCCAGCTGCTGATCAGTCGCTGCATCTTCCCGGTCCCGATATCCTGCAGAGCCAGTCCTTTTGTTATATCCGCCTGCGGGCAGCTTGCGGCTATAGCATCCAGGCTCTTTTCGATACCGCTTTTTTTACTGGTACAAAACGGTACGAGCACTTTACCTGAAAAATCATGCGCTTCTAAAAAAGTACGCACGGCCATAGGCGTTGTTCCATACCAGACAGGATAACCGATGAAAATCGTATCATACTGGGAAATATCGGCTAAATCCGCCGCCAGAGGAGGCCGTTCATTACCTGCAAGTTCCTGTTTAGCTATTTTACCGCATTCACTTTTATCCTGAGGATAAGGCACCTCAGTCTGAATTGCAAACAGCTGTCCCCCGACCGCAGCCTGTATCTGCCAGGCGGCCAGTTCTGTATTACCAGTATGTGAAAAATAAGCAATCAGTATTTTAGGATTAGTAGGCAAGCCTTCCGGTCCTTTAATCGTAACCGGCTTATTTTCATCCGTTTCTTCATACCCGATCCCGCCACAGCCTCCGACCGCAGCCATCAACAGCAGACCCAGCAGCAGCAGATATTTCTTGCAGCTTCGCATAGTATCCCTCCAAGCATCAAATCATTCTTTCTTAATTGTATCATAAACCTTAGAGTTTGCTCTATGTCAAATAAAACTTTTTATTTTTTATCAAAAAACAGCCCTGATAAATTATCAGGGCTGTTTACTTACCAGTGATATTTTTCGCCGCGGCTGATTTTAAACGCACGGTAAATCTGCTCTACCAGCAGCAGACGGATCATTTGATGGGTAAAAGTCATTTTGGAAAAAGAAATACGCTCATCAGCCCGATGCCGCAATGCATCCGTATAACCAAAAGCACCGCCGATCACAAAGGTGATATGGCTGCTGCCCGCTAAGGCCAGCTTCTCTATTTTGGCGGCCAGCTCCGGTGAACTTACGGCCTTGCCACTAACATCCAGTAAAATCACATACGAATTTTCCGGGAGCACTGCCAGCAAACGTTCTGTTTCTCTGCCCAGCACCTGTTCTTTTAAGGCCGGCGATGGATCTTCCGGCATTCTCTCTTCTCCAATAGCGATCGTTTCCAATTTACAAAACGGCTGCAGCCGTTTTGTAAATTCTTCGATCCCCGCCGTCAGATACTTTTCCTTGATCTTACCCACACAGGCAATGGTGATCTTCATTTAACGGTTTTCCTCAGGAATCTCTTCCAGTGTCATGTGGATCGTTTCTTCAGCGCCGCCGCGCAGAACAACAACATCCACACTGTCGCCGACTTTCAGCTCAGCCAGCTTGCCGCGCAGCTCTACTACTTTATCGATCTTCTCACCATTGAACTTGAGAATGATATCGCCGGGACGCAGGCCGGCTTTAGCCGAAGGACTGCCTTCCCAAACCTTCATAACAAAAATACCGTCATGCAGGTCGATATCAAAACCGTAACGGTTGGCAATATCCTTATCGACCAGGCTGGCGCCAATATACGGACGCACTACACGACCTTTTTTAGCCAGTTCATCCAAAATCGGTTTGGCCGAATTGATGGGGATAGCAAACCCGATGCCTTCGACACCGGAAACAGCGATCTTCGCAGAATTGATACCTACGACCTCCCCTTCCGCATTGACCAGCGCACCGCCGGAATTGCCGGGATTGATCGCCGCATCAGTCTGGATCAGGTCAAATTTACGTTCCCCTAACTGGATGGAACGGTTCAAAGCGCTGATTACACCGGCTGTGACACTGCCGCGGAACTCCAGCCCCAGCGGATTACCAATAGCAATAGCGGGTTCACCGACCTGTAAAGTTGAGGAATCACCGAAATCGGCAACAGGAAGATTGTTTTCGTCGATCTTTACTACGGCAAGATCAGTTGCCGCATCGGCCCCCAATACCTTGCCTTTGACACTGCGCCCGTCCGTCAGGCTGACGATGATTTCTGAAGCGCCTTCTACAACATGGTTATTAGTCGCGATCAGACCGGACTTGTCATAAATAACGCCGGAACCTGTGCCGCGTTCCGTCAGCTGCACTCGATTAAAAATATCGCGCACATAGGCTTTATTAGTGATACCCACTACTGCCGGACCTACTTTTTTAGCCGCCGCTACGATCGGCGTGTTACGGGCACCGGAAAGGCTGGCATCTTTCTGTGCCGCAGCAGCAGTTTTCTGTTCCTTTACTGCCTCAGCCTTATTGTTATCACTGCAGCCGCCTATAAGTACAGCAGCTCCCAGCAGAGCACAGAAAAAGATATTCATGGTTTTTTTCATAAAGCTTCTCTCCATCTCAACACTCCTCAATCATAATTTTTTACTATGTTTTCCTGCGATGTGATATAAATTTTTGTATCCGCTCCAACTTCGTTAGCGTCCAGAATACCCCGCACCGTTTGCAGGGCCAGGGAAGGCAAATTGTTTTCCTGGCTCAGATGAGCCAGAAAAACCTCTTCCGGCAGGCGCTCCATATGCGCCAGCAGCCAGGCTGCCGAAACATTGGATAAATGCCCGCGTGTTCCCAGAATCCTCTGCTTGAGTATCTGCGGATAACTGCCATTTTTCAGCATATCTTCATCGTGGTTGGCTTCCAGCACCACTACGTCAGCATCAGCTATATTCTGACGCACCTCGTCTGTCACAAAGCCTACGTCGGTGAGATATGTACATTTACTGCCGCCGCTTTTAAAAACATAGCCTACTGTAGAGGCTGCGTCATGCGGGACGGCAAAAGGGATTATTTCCAAACTGCCGCTGCTCAGTTTTTTGGGCAGTAAGCGGCAGCAGCTGCGTTCCATTTCACTTTTTTTCGGCATATACTGCCAGGTCCTTTCATTGGCAAACACCGGCAGACGGTATTTACGGCAAAAAACAGGCAGTCCCTTTACATGGTCGTTATGCTCATGTGTCAACAGTACGCCCGTCAAATCTTCAGGCTTCATGCCTGCCTGATGCAGACGTTCCGTCAGCTGGCGGCAGCTGATGCCGACATCTACCAGAAAAGCCTGCTCTCCGGCACGTATCACCGCGGCATTGCCTTTACTGCCGCTGGCCAGGATCGTAATTTCAAACTCACTGCTCATGCTTCGCCTGCCGCGATTTTGTGCCCGGCACTGGTTCCAATACGTTCAGCTCCTGCAGCCAGCATAGCCTGCGCAGCTTCCGCGTCACGGATACCTCCGGCGGCTTTGACTTTGAGACCATACTTTTCTGCTTCGGCTGCCAGCAGCTTTACGTCATCGACAGTAGCGCCGCCCTTGTTAAAACCCGTACTGGTCTTGACAAACGCCGCACCGCCTTCGGCTACTAAACGACAGGCCGTACACTTTTCAGCGTCTGTCAGCAGGCAGGCTTCAATGATCACCTTGACCGGAAACGGACTGGCCGCCTCGACTACGCTGCGGATATCACTGACTACAGCAGCATAATCACCGGTCTTAAATGCCGATACGTTCATGACCATATCTATTTCATCAGCGTGCGCTTCGACCGCCATTTTTGTCTCCAGAGCCTTGACCTCAGAAAATGTAGCTCCCAGCGGGAACCCTACTACTGTCACAACCTTGACGTTCGTATCGCTCAGCAGATGTCTGGCCAGCCCCACATAACAAGGATTCACACAAACGCCAAAGAGCCCGTATTTCCGGGCTTCGCTGCAAAGCTGCATAATATCCTCGACAGTTGCCTCAGGTTTTAATAAAGTATGTTCAAGATGCTTCGCAATCGTCATCCCCGACTCCTCCTCATCTTCTATAATGATTTTTGCTTCTATATATTATATCAAAACTTTATACTTTCTGCTTTGACAAAAAAGTAAATTTTTATAAAAACAGAGCCATAATTTTAATTATAGCTGTTCATTGTAATTATACACTAACAATATTCTATATTATCATACAATAAAAACTCTGTGTTCTTAATAAAAAAGCCCCGACTATACAGTCGGGGCAACATAAACATTTCTCTAATTTCAGTGTTTTTTACGGCACTTCTCACAAACGCCAAAGAAATAAAATTGGTGTTTGTCGATACTGTAACCGCTTGCTTCTTCCACCTTTACGACCAGAGACCGGTCATTGAGAGCCGGTACATCATCGACACGGCCGCAGACAGTACACTGCACATGGCTGTGCTCGCTGATATCAGCATCATAGCGGAAACTGTCCTCGCCGGTATTGATGATCTGAATCAGGCCCAGTTTATTGAGAATCTCGACGGTCTTATAAACCGTAGCAAAACTCATGGAAGGATATTTAGGCTGCAGGGTACCGAACAGCATTTCAGCACTGGGATGCTGCTTGGTATTAGCCAGCGCTTCATAAACTGCCAATCTTTGCGGAGTGACTTTATAACCGTTTTGACGCAGCAGGGCGGTCAGTTCTTGGTTGTTTAACATGATTTACCTCCTTGGTTGAAATGTTTTTTGTCCGGCATTTATTGCCTGTTTAGTTTTAGATAATCTTTATCTATTATTTACTAAATTATAATAAAGAAAAACTTTCCTGTCAATATTTAATATCCTTTAATTGCAGCTGTTTAAACATATTTCACAAACCTTCCACAAGGATTTTGGCAATTAAAAGCGAATTTTATAATTATTATACACAAGAAAGAGGTAGACCCATGACCATTGAACAAATAATTGCCGGCGAACTGTCGGTCAGACCGCAGCAGGCAGCCGCAACTCTAGAACTGCTGGACAGCGGTAATACTATCCCTTTTATCGCCCGCTACCGCAAGGAAGTGACCGGATCGCTGGACGAAGAACAAATCCGTATGATCAGCGAACGTGCTCAATATCTACGTAATCTGGAAGAACGCCGTCAGGAAATACTGGAATCAATAACTTCACAGGAAAAACTGACCCCTGAACTTGAAAGCCAGATCAAAGCTGCTGTCAAAATGCAGGAGCTGGAAGATCTTTATCTGCCTTACCGTCCTAAAAAACGTACCCGGGCACAGATAGCCCGTGAACGCGGACTGGAGCCGCTGGCAGAACTGATCATGGCTCAATCCCAGCCGCTAATGACCTTAGACAAGCTGGCCAGCCTGCATGTAGATCCTGAAAAAGGTGTCAACTCTGTTTCCGAAGCCTGGGCCGGGGCCTCCGACATAGTTGCCGAAAATATTTCCGACCGCGCCGATATCCGCGAACTGATCCGCAAAGAACTTTGGAAAGGTGCCGAACTTGCTTCAACGCTGACAGTTGATGAAACCGAAGGGCAGGATTACCTGATGTATAAAGAATATTCTGAACCGGTACGTCAGTTGCCGCCGCACCGCATTTTAGCCTTGAACCGCGGTGAAAGCAAAAACTGTCTGAAGCTCACCCTAAATTATCCTGCGGATGCCATGCTGACTAAACTGGCTCAAAAACTGAAAATCCAGCCGCACACAGTTTGGAACGAGCTTTATACAAATGCTGTTGCCGACAGCTACAAAAGACTGCTGTTTCCCTCGCTGGAGCGGGAACTGCGTAATGAACTGACGGAAAAAGCAGAAAAACAGGCTATTTCTGTCTTTGCCGCCAACCTGCGGCAGCTGCTGCTGCAGCAGCCTATTGCCGGGCATACTGTTTTAGGTCTCGATCCCGGTTACCGCACCGGCTGTAAAGCAGCCGTTATTGATCCCAACGGACGTACACTGGCTATCAATACGCTGTATATCACCGGCAGCCAGCATCAGCGTGAACAAGCGGAAGCCGGCTTTATGGATCTGGTGACCAGGCATAAAGTGACCCTGGTAGCTATCGGCAACGGAACTGCTTCTTTTGAAACAGAGGAGTTTACGGCCCAGATGATCGAAAAATACCATCTTGATATTGCTTACCTGATCGTCAGCGAAGCAGGCGCTTCTGTTTATTCTGCCTCCAAGCTGGCCCGCGAAGAGCTGCCCGATCTGGACGTTTCCCTGCGCGGAGCGGTATCCATTGCCCGCCGTGTACAGGACCCTCTGGCAGAGCTTGTCAAAATAGAGCCCAAGGCTATTGGTGTTGGTCAATATCAGCATGATGTCAATCAAAAGGAACTCACTGCGACCTTAGGTACTGTTGTCGAGTCCTGCGTCAACCACGTCGGCGTCGAGCTGAATACAGCTTCTCCCGCTCTGCTTTCATACGTAGCAGGCATTTCCGGCACCGTCGCCAAAAATATTATTGCCTACCGTGACGATAACGGTGCCTTTACCAGCCGTAAGGAACTTTTAAAAGTTGCCCGTCTGGGTCCGGCAGCCTTTACTCAATGTGCAGGCTTTCTGCGTATCGCCCAGGCTAAAAATCCTTTAGACAATACCTCCGTCCACCCTGAAAGCTATACCTTAGCAGAGCAGATCCTGGCAGAGCTTGGCTTTGACCTGAAACACTGTAATGACATCGCTGTTCAGGAAGCGGCAGCTAAAGCCGACGCCTCTGCAATTGCCGTCAAACTGAACGCCGGCCTGCCGACTGTAACTGATATCCTGGAAGCCCTGGCCCGGCCGGGGCGCGATCCGCGTGAAGATGCTCCGGCACCGCTGACACGCAAAAAGGTAGCAAAACTGAGCGATTTGGAGATTGGCAGCGTTGTCAAAGGAACAGTCCAAAATATTGTCGATTTCGGAGTTTTCGTAGATATCGGCCTAAAAACCAGCGGTCTGATTCACCGCAGCGAATTATCCAACAGTCGGTTTCACCACCCTCTGGACGTTATCAGCGTCGGCGATGTGATCGAGCCGGTCATCATCAGCATCGACGAACAACGTAACCGTATCGGCCTGAGCTTAAAACAGGCAAAAAAAACTACCGTCTAAATATAATTTAAACAGACGTCTTTTAAGACGTCTGTTTTTTATTGTTACAAATTATATTTTCATCACAATATTAATAAATATAAAGATATGTATACTTTTATTTTTATGATATAATATTTTTAAATAACAATCAATAATATTTAGGTGATAAACATGAAAAGAGATATCAATACCCTCAGTCTGTTAAATGAAATATCGGAACTTGTTTATGTTTCCGATCCAGAAACCTACGAGCTGCTGTTTGTCAATCAGACCGGCTGCCAGACACTGCATCTGGAAAACTACAAGCACAAAAAATGCTATGAAGTTTTACAGGGTAAAACTTCACCCTGCGAATTCTGTACCAACGACAGACTGTGCGATGATAATTTTTATACCTGGGAATTCACAAATCCCTCTATCGGCAGACACTTTTTACTCAAGGATAAAATAATCCAATGGCGCGGCAAAACTGCACGCATGGAAATAGCTTTTGATATAACAGAACGCGAACTGCAAAAGCAGGAACTGAAAAATATGCTTGATGTCCAGACCTTAATTACCAACTGTGTCCGAATGCTTTACGCCGTCGATGACCTCGATCAGACGATCAATGCTGTCTTGACCCAGATCGGCGAATTTCTAGTTTCTGACCGTGCTTATGTTTTTGAAATCAAAGACGAGTTGATGAACAACACACATGAATGGACAGCTCCCGGGATCTCGCCGCAGCTGGAGAAGCTGCAGCAGCTCGATCTGTCATTGATTTCCGACTGGCTGCCGTTTTTTGAAAAAAACGACTGTATCATCATCGACGATGTCGAACAGCTGCAAAAGACTAATCCGGCGGCTTATGCCACGCTGCACGCCCAGGAAATCACCTCTTTGATCGCTGCGCCTATTTTTTTGGATAACAAGCTGGCAGGCTATATCGGCATCGATAATTACGACAGTGAAAAAATCAAAAATTCTTCTTATTTGCTGCTTTCCATGTCCATTTTTCTTTCCTATGCGATCAGACATCGGAATCATGTCGATATGCTGCATTGCCTCAGCTACCACGATCTGCTGACGAACGCACTGAACAGAAACGCTTTTATGGACGTGCTCAGTCAGTTCAGGCCGGGACAATATGCTTCTGCCGGCATTATTTATATCGATATCAACGGTATGAAGGAAATCAATGATTTTTACGGCCATCACCAGGGTGATAAAATCCTTATAACAACTGTAGCCAAAGTCTTCAACCTTTTTAAACCCGACGAACTTTTCCGCATCGGCGGTGATGAGTTTGTTATCATTACCTATGATCTGACAGAAACCGATTTTTATGAAAAATTTAACCTGTTGCGTAATATTTTCTGTGAAAAAACTAACTTGCCCTTCTCCATCGCTACAGGCAGCTGCTGGGTCAAATCCCCCAGCGATTTAAACAGCCTGCTGCAGCAGGCTGACAGCGCTATGTATACGGATAAGAAAAAATTTTATTATGGCAAAGAAAAAACAAGCCGCTATCGGCATAATTTAGATGATATCCTCAATCTGGCCAATTACAGCGCTCTGCAGGAAGCACTGACAGCCGGACAGTTCTGCATTTATTTCCAGCCTAAAATTTCTTTGGATACCGAGGAATTTATCGGTTCTGAAGCTTTGATCCGTTATATAAATCAGGCCGGAGAAATCATTGCCCCCAATAATTTTATTCCGATCCTGGAAGAAGCAAGACTGATAAAAATGCTGGATCTTTATGTTTTTGAAGAAGTCTGTAAGCAGATCAATATCTGGAAAGAAAGAAAACTGCGGGTCAAACCCGTTTCTATCAATCTTTCACGCAGCACTCTGTCTTACCATTTCCTGGCCGATCAGCTATTAGCTCTTATCACCAAGCATAATATCGACATCAGCCTGCTGGAACTGGAAGTCACCGAAACTGCCGAAGTCGATAATCAGCTTGTTTTCAGCCAGGCTTTGGAAAAACTGAAGGAATATGGTTTCTCTATTTCCATTGATGACTTCGGCGTTCGCAACGCCAGTCTTTCGCTGTTCACTACTATCAATTTCGATATTTTAAAATTAGACCGCAGTTTGGTAAAAACACTGGCACAAAACCAAAAGGCACGTATCCTTATCCGTTCTCTGGCTGTCATTTGTTCTGATCTCGGTATCAAATTGATTGCCGAAGGCGTGGAAACACTGGAACAGTTGGATATTTTAAAGGAATTGCGCTGCAATGAGGTGCAGGGTTATTTATTCAGTAAACCTCTGCCTTTAAATGACTTTGAAAACAAATATCTCCAGATCCTGCGGTAAGACGGCTTGTTGACAGCCCAGACTGTAAGCCTCATAATAAAATCAGAAGCATAACCCTGAAGGAGGCGGTCTTATGACAGCAATAACCGGCAAACCAGCAAAAATATATACAGCTTATTTCAGTCCTACAGGCGGTACCAAAAAAGCAGCCCTGGCACTTACCAGTGCTCTGGCTGATACAGACGGATTTACAGAAATAGATTTGTCTTTACCTGCTTTGGCACAGTATACTTTCGCTGCTGATGATATCATCGTTGTCGCCGTACCGGTTTTCGGCGGCAGAGTTCCAGCTTTTGCACTGCAGCAGCTGACCGCTCTGCACGGTCAGAATACCAGCGCCATTGCTGTAGCAGCTTATGGCAACCGCGCCTACGAAGATGCCTTGCTGGAGCTGAGCGATAGTCTGACCAGTCAATCCTTCCGTGTGATCGCCGCAGCAGCCGTACTGTCCGAACATTCGATGCTGCGCAGTATTGCCGCCGGCCGGCCTGATGCTGACGATCTGGCACAATTAACTGACTTTGCCAAAAAAATCTCCGCTAAGCCGTTAACAGAGGCGCCAGCGCTGACAAATATCCCCGGCAATCGTCCTTATAAAGACTGGCAGCCTATGCCCGCCGTACCTCAGGTCAGCGATTCCTGTATCCGCTGTGGTATTTGCTCGGCCACCTGCCCAACTCAGGCTATCCCCAGCGGGCAGCCGCACACAACTGCCCCCCAAAAATGTATCCTGTGCCTGCGCTGCACTACTATCTGCCCTCAGCAGGCCCGCTCACTGCCTCAGCAGGCTCAGGCCCTGATCGCCCAGAAGCTGGCGCCGATAAAAGACATTTACAAAAACAACGAATTTTTCTACTAAAAACAATAATCCCGCGCTTGTTTTAAACAAGCGCGGGATTTCTTTTTTACTGACCAGGCATCAGTACTGAAAGCAGCACCGGTACCAGCAGCGTCAGCAGCAGGCCGTTGATAAAGGCGAATAGCCCGACATGGATATTGGTATATTTGATAACCACCGGCAGACCGGAATCCATAGTCGCAGCTCCTGATGGCGCCAAAGCCAGGAATTTATTGATTTTTACCAACAGCGGTATGGCTAAAAATGCCAGGACTTCACGCAGCATATTAGCTAAAAAGGCGATCGTCCCGATCTCAACACTATACAGCGTACTGATAACTACAGAGGAAAGGCTGTACCAGCCTAAAGCACTGCCGACAAGCAGCGCGTCCCGCATTTCCATCCCGGTCACGAAGGCTGAAAGAGCCGCACCGCCTAAACTGCCGATAGTTACAGCCGTTGGAATGGCAACTGCCAGCAGAATACTCTGCGGATTGCAGATTTTTTTTATAATATGCCTGTTTCCGCCGATTTCGATACCGGCAACAAAAACCATAAAATACAAAGCCGACATCAAAATCTCGTCCAGCAGGTCTTTATGTTCCAATCCCAAAAAGAAATATCCGCCGGCGATTCCTAAAGCGATAAATGTAAAAATAGCATAAACCATTATTCATCGCTCCCTTCCGCCCGGGCTGCCGTTTTTGCAAAAAGCTTCAGCACCAGCCACAGCATCAGCACGCTGCCGCCAATGATAAAAACTGCCATGACCAGAGATTTGCCGCCCAACTGGTCCAGTTTGCCCAAAAGCTCTGCATCACAGCCGATCTTAGCACCCAGACACAACAACATGATAAACAGGCTGACTGTAGAAAACCGGCTGAGCCATTTTTTCACATTATAATTTAAAAGGTCACTGCAACCTACGGCGATCCCCAAAACGATCGCGATCATGATCTCCTGCATTGCTTCCCCTCATTCCCACAATATAAAACAAGCCCCGCGCACGGCAGGGCCTGCTGATCACTATTTTTTATTCTAACGACAGCAACAGCGGATAAAGCGGCTGACCTCCGTCAAAAACTGTAACTTCCCAACCGCCGTCCAGAGCTTCAAGCTCTGCGGCGATTTTATCAGCTTCAGACTGTGTCAGATCACTGCCATAATAAAGACTGATCAATTCCCAGTCGCTGCCGGCCAGCTTGACAGTTTCCGCCGTGACTTCTTCCAGAGTTGCTCCGGCATAAACGATCTTATCTTCCAGCAAACCAATGTACTGCCCTTTTTTTACAGTTATCCCGTTAACAACGCTGTCACGCACAGCAATACTGACAGCAGCACTGTGGGCTTCCTTAGCCTCACGTCGCATCACAGCGCTGTTTTCCTGCAGTGTTTTAGCTGCGTCAAAATGCAGCAGTGCCGCCAGACCCTGCGCCAGATTTGTTGTCGGCACATAATCTACCTGCGCTGCTCCCAATAATTTTTTGACCTGCTCCGCCGCCAGAATAATATTTTTATTGTTCGGTAAAATAATGTACTGCTCCGCCGAGCCCTTTTCAATAACTTTAATAAACGCCTCTACCGGCGGATTCATGCTCTGCCCGCCGCTGATGATCTCAGCTGCACCGAGCTGATGCATGATGCTGGCAATACCGTTCCCGGCCGCCACCGACAGTACAGCCAGACCGTGCTTCTCCGTCTGTGCACCGACAACGCGATGCTGATGCTGCTCGGCCATATTGTCGATCTTGATATCGTGCAGGGAGCCCCAGCTCAAGCCGTGCTGCAGAACCAGCCCGGGAGCTTTGGTATGGATATGCACTTTGACTATATCGCCGACAACAGCTACGATCAACGAATTACCCAAAGGCTGAAGAGTACTGCGTACAACGTCCTCTTTGACTTCAACTTCCTTAACGATAAATTCTGTACAATAAGGATTTTCCAAATCTACTTCCATCTCGATAAAATTGGCGAAGGATGGCTTTGACGGCGGCAGATGCAGCTCACCTGCGTCTTCGCCTCGGAAACCTGCCAGACAGCCTTCCAGGAAAACGATCAAGCCCTGACCGCCGGCATCCACTACTCCAGCCGCTTTCAGCGCCGGCAGCAGTTCCGGCGTACGAGCCAGTTCTTTTTTCCCGCTCTCCAACGCCTCGCATAAAACATCTTCAAAATCTTCACCCTGACGCACAGCATGATACGCACCTTTGGCAATAGCACGCGCCACAGTAAGGATCGTTCCTTCAACAGGCTTTGATACCGCCCGGTAAGCATACAAAATACCAAACTGAAAAGCTTTGCCCACCTCGTTGCTGGTAGCTCGTTTTTTGCCGGCCAGGCCTTTTCCCAGGCCACGCAGCAACTGCGACAGGATCACGCCGGAATTACCGCGCGCCCCCATGATCGCACTGCGGGCTGCCATAGTCCCCACTTCGGAAACAGTCGCATTCTGCAGCTGACTGATCTCACGGGCCACTGCTGCCATCGTATGCATCATATTAGTGCCGGTATCGCCGTCCGGTACCGGGAAAACATTCAAATCATTAATATATTGATAGTTTTTTTCAAAACTTTTATAAGCGCCCAACAGCATATTTTTTATTTGTTCGCCGCTGATAATCGCCTCTTGTTTACTTGTCATATCAAGTCTGCACCTTTCTTCAGCGCTGCCGCCGCACAAAAAGGCCAATAACACCGGGTCCTAAATGTGCTGCCAGAACAGTTCCGATCCCGGTTACCAGAACAGGCAGTCCGGGAAACAATTCAAGCATTGCCTTGCGCAAAGTTTCAGCGTCTTCCTCAGCTTCAGCATTCGCCACATACACCGCTTCTATAGGAGCATTCGCAGCGGCAAGCTCGACCATGCGCTGCAATACTTTCTTGCGGGTACGGCATTTATCGACAACGACCAGTTCGCCGGCGGTATCGATGTGCACAATCGGACGTATGCCCAGAATATTGCCTACTAAAGCGCCTACGGCGCCTATACGGCCGCCTTTCTGCAGATAATCTAAAGTATTGACGGAAAAATACGTTTCCGTCCGCTCGATCAGGCCCTTCAGATACTCCTCCAGCTCGTCCATCGTTGCGCCGGTTTCAGCATAAGCGAGTACTTCCATTGCCATTCCGCTGATTGGACAGGCTGCTGTAAGACTGTCAAAGACACGGATATCAGACCCGGGAATTTCACTCATGACCTGCCGGGCTGCTAAGCGTGCTGTCTGAACAGTACCGCTCAAAACACCGTCTAACATGATCGCAATCACTTTTTTACCGTCTGCAGCTAATTCTGTAAATACATCAAGAAATCTGCCGATGGCCGGCTGCGAAGTTTTAGGCAGCTGCCCGCTTGCTTCCACCATGGCAAACATTTCCTGCAAGCTTTTTTCTCCGTCCACCCATTCGGTATCTCCATGTCTTACCAGCAGGGGGACCACATGGCAACGGGGATCGTCCCGCAAGGGTGTTTCTTCTGCAACAGCAATACTGTCCAAAACGATATGGATATCATTTCTCACTGCGCATCCTCCCTTAATCAAATTAACGTACATGCTCTTATTCCAGGCAGACGCCTTTACAATATGTATATATTTTATCATATTTCCAGCTCTATTTCCACTTATAGCACAATTAGCAGGCCTTTTTAGCCATTTTTGTAAAAAAATAAAGTATAATCCTGCTTTTTCCACCACTGCCTGCACTTTTGTTGAAGCTCAACTTCAAAACAGCATTGCAAATACTGTAAACGACTTCAATTTTTTAGCAGACTTAAAAAAGGGTAAAAAAAAAGCCCTTACGAGAAGGGCCAAATGAGGGGCTGTTTTGATACTCCTAGTATAGCATTTTTGTATACAATATGCAATAGCAGTTTTCTGCCTTTTTCAGAAAATTTGTGCAAAGAGAATTTACCTGCATTGGACAAAGGTTTATTGATAATCTTTACCGATAAAAATCACCGCGTCATAAGACGCATCATCAGCCCGCAGAATCCTCAGAGTGTACGGGAACGGTACAGCCGACAGCCTGCTGACCACACGTCCGTTGCTGGTCGTAGATACTACCGTAGTCTGATCACGTTCAGGATCACTGCCGCCGTCGATAACCTCAAAGCCCATTGCTGCCAGTCTTGCTGCGGCATCACTGCCTGCTCCTTTGCCGCTGCAGTCAACGACCTTGACAGATACCGTATTGCGGCTGCTTTCCTTAGCAGGCGGTTTCACAGCCTTAGGCGGCTCTGTTAACTGCTGCCCGTCTTTCTCTGCCGGTCCCAGTTCTTCGCCTGACTTAGCTTTTTTAGCCTTAGCTTTCTTTTCAGCATCAGCTTTTTCTTTATTCTTCTCTTTCGTATCCTCTTTTATTTTCTTTTCTGTTTGTTCATCTGCTTTGATTTTCTCTTCTGCAGCTTTCTGTTTTTCTTTTTCCTGCGCTGTAATCAGGTTGCGTTTATACTCTGCTTCCATTTTTTCAGCACCCTGACGATAACGTTCCGTCATCTGCGCGCCCTGCATATCTACCATCTGCTCGCGCAGGTCAGTAATATCGGGAATCCAGTAGCTGATCTCATCAATATATTCAGGCGTACCTGGAACTGTAGCCATCTGCAGACCGCCCTGTTCTTTCATCATTCCGTGTAAAGCGCCGCCCATCGCCAGCATATCTGAAACGGGCAGGTCAGTTTTGACCATTTTCATAATTTCCGAAACCAGCCCCGGCATCTTAGTTAAAATCTGTGCCGAAGCAATCTTTTCGTAAACCGCCATCATAAACTTCTGCTGACGCTTAATACGGCCAATATCGCCTTCCTCATCACGATAGCGCACATACTGGATCGCTTTTTTGCCATCCAGATGCTGTTGCCCTGCCGGAAGATCGATCAGAAAATCATCCCAGTCATCATAATAATACATATCCTTTTCCACATCAATATCAATGCCGCCGATCGCATCGACCAAACTTTCAAAACCACTGAAATCGACCATTACATAATTATTGACCTGAATGCCCAAAAGCTCTTCCGTTGTCTGCTGCGTGAGCTTGTGCCCGCCGAACGCATAAGCATGGTTGATTTTATCCCAGCCATGCCCGGGGATCCGCACCCTGGTATCACGCGGAATCGACAGCAGCGAAACATTTTTACTTTTAGGGTCGAACATTACGACAAATAACGTGTCGCTGCGACCAGGATCATCGTCCTTTTCCCTGCCGTCTACGCCTAATACTACGATATTGCGTTTAGAGCCCAGCCGTTCATTGCGCGGCAGGTCATCCATAGTTTTAGCCAGCGTCCCAAACATCGGATCGCCGTTCATATAAGCATATACCAAATAACTGGCGGCAGCGATTGCCGCTACGATCAGCAAAATTAATTTTTTCAATCCTTTTCTTCCTTTCCCACACCCAATTACAAAATATTAGCCTGCAGTTCTTTATGAAACCGTTTAATAAATCCATGCAGTATCCGAGCTGTAAGCCCCCAGATAACATGCCCCTGATATTCGTAAAAATAGATATTATACCCCTTCCGCTTATACCAGTCGTGCGGATGGCGCGGCAGCAGATCAAAAGGAAAATCTGCAGTTGCGCGGTTTGCCAGTTCCATATGAGCAACGCGCGGCTCAGAAACCAGTAAAAAATTCAGCGGCACCGTAAAAATCTCAGCTACCTCATCGCTGTTGCAGTCCAGCTTTACTTCGTTGGCCAGCCTGCCAACAAAAGGATGAATAATAGGTCCCATATGTGTCACCAAGTAATCCAGTTCACCGCACAATTCTATTTTGTCTTCAGTAATACCCAGCTCTTCACAGGTTTCGCGCACAGCAGTTTTGGCAAAGCTGTCATCGCCGCACTCATAGCGTCCGCCCGGAAAACATACATCGCCCGGCTGCCACCCCAAACCGGCGGCCCGTACTTCAAAAAGAACTGCCGGACCCTGCTTGGTGTCTATCAACGGCACTAAAACGGCAGCATCCCACAAACGGTCAGCTTTATCGATCCGGGCAGGACGGCGGTTGAGTCGTTCTGTGATCTGTTTTATAAGTTCAGCTGTTTTTTCCATACAATAACCCCATTTCTCCTATATCCCTTCTGCGTCCACAGCAAATTTCCTGCCGCCTGTTGTGAATTATTCTTGAAATATAAAAGACGGACGGGTCTAAACCCATCCGTCAAAGAGTCTTGTCTTATTTTAATAAAGCGGTTCTTCGATGTTCGACTTTTCGCTTTTATCAACCAGATAAGCAACGGTAGCGTCACCAGTAACATTAACGCAGGTCCGCGGCATATCAAGGATACGGTCGATACCTGCGATCAGAGCGGAACCCTCAAGCGGCAAGCCGATCGCCGTCAATATCATCGTCAGCATGATAAAGCCTGCCCCCGGAACACCGGCAGTGCCGATCGAAGCCAGCGTACCAGTAAGAACAATAGTCAGATACTGCCCGGTCGTAAGATCGACCCCATAGATCTGCGCAATGAAGAGTGCGCAGACTCCCTGATAAACAGCAGTGCCATCCATATTGATCGTAGCGCCCAAAGGCAGTACAAAACTGGAAATGTCTTTCGAAACACCCAGCTTTTGGATGCATTGCATGCTGACAGGCAATGTGCCGCCGGAGGAACAGCTGGTAAACGAAAGCACCTGTGCCGGTAAAATTGCTTTGAAGAACTTGACCGGGCTGATCTTGCCGACGAATTTAAGCAAACCGCCATAAACGATGACCGCATGCAGGAAGCAGCCGAGATAAACAGCGATAACAACCTTCAAAAGCGGCAGCAGTACAGCCGGGCCGTTAGCTGCAACGACCGGAGTGATCAAACCGAAAACACCGATCGGCGCCACATTCATGATAAAACCGACGATTTTATAGCTGACCTCTGCCAGACCGTCAAAAACATTGTACAGAGTCTTGGCCCGATCACCGACTGCAGTGATGCCGATACCCATGAACAGACTGAAAACGATGATCTGCAGCATGTTGGCTTTAAGCATCGCTTCCATCGCATTAGTCGGGAAAATGTCAATAATTACCTGCATGATAGGCGGCGCGGCTTTAGCCGCAGCTTTAACGCCTTCACCAGGCATATTCACGCCGGCGCCCGGTTCTAAAACCGTACCTAAAAATATACCAAGTACAATCGCAAATGCCGTAGTTCCCAAATAATAAGCCATAGTTTTGCCGCCGATACGGCCGATCTTTTTGATATCCCCCAAACTGCAGACACCAATGACGAGAGACGAGAAGACCAAAGGAACGATGATCATTTTGATCATATTCATAAAGATAGTACCAAAAGGTCCGATCCATGTTTTGGCGAAATCTACACCTTCCGCACCCAGTTCCAGACCGGCAATGATACCAAGACCAAGACCGATCAGAATTTTTGTTGACAAATTCATCAAAATATCCCCCTTGCGCATAATAAAATATTAAAATTACGTCTACAATAATTAGGCAAAAATAATAAAAATCCTGCCTTCTTTCTTCATGTATACAGTATTTCTGCAAAATCGTTGCCCAAACCGCAGTTTTTTCAAAAAAAATATGCTAAAGTTTTTAGTTTTATCCAAAAACTTTAGCATATCCTGAAATTATTTATTATTCTCCAAACGGTATGCACAATGGTTTGTCGCACCTGAATATTCATTCAGCTTGAAAGAACCGCGCAGTGCAGCCGCTACAAATTTTTTCGCCAATTCCACAGCTTCGCGCACGCTCAGTCCATTGGCCAGTCCCGCTGTAATCGCTGCCGAATAAGTACAGCCAGCTCCATGATTATAGCAGGGCTCGATTTTAGGAGCGCTGGCAATTGTAAATTCCCTGCCGTCATAAAGCACGTCAACAGCTTCCCTGCTGTCATTGCGGGAACCGCTTTTGATTACGACATAGCCTGCTCCCAGCTCCTTGATCCGTCCGGCAGCTTCCTTGATCTCGTCCAGTGTTTCCACCTTTTCCATATCGGCAAGATAGGCTGCTTCGATCGTATTAGGCGTTACTACGTCAGCCCGCTGCATCAAAACAGTTTTGATAGCGGCGGCGGCTTCCGGTACCATGATCACATCCACACCCTTGCAGACCATGACCGGATCAATAACGACATTGCGCAGCTTGAAACGGTCTATAGTACGGGCCACCAGCTCAACCAGCTCGGCACTGCCCAGCATCCCCGTTTTCATAGCATCGATACCGATACCGGCGACAATCGTTTCGATCTGTTTTTCCACAACGTCCAAACCGATCGGGAAAATTTCGTGATCCCAGTCTTTATGAGGATTTTGGGCTACGATAACGGTCAGCGCCGTCATCCCGTAAACATCCAGCTCCTGGAATGTTTTTAAATCAGCCTCCATACCGGCACCGCCGCTGGCGTCGCTGCCGGCAATGGTCATGGCTTTATGCAGCATATTCATAACTTACCTCCTGCCTGGAGCTTTACCTGGCGTAAAGCTCCCATAAAATAACCGCCAAACAGCCAGGTATTCCAAAGAACCCCGCAATCAGCGCTTTGATAACGGTGATTTTGAGTCCGAAACCCAAAAATCCACCTATAAGATTGATAAACCACAAAGCTACCGCACCGCAGATACCATTCCAGATGAAACGAAACGGCAGTGAAAAACATTTTACGACGACGACTAAAATCAGGACGCCGATAATAAACGGCAGCGTTCCTTCCAGAGTACCCGAGTTGAGCCCTTTTACAGCATGGTCAATGCCCTGCATGGCCGAACCGCCCAGATCGCGGACAGCACTTTCTATTTCCTGCATGCTATAGCTCCTTCTTTCTTACATTCTATGCCTGTTTTCCAAAGCACGTGATAAAGTCAGCTCGTCAGCATATTCCAAATCGCCGCCAACAGGCAGGCCATGAGCAATACGGCTGATAACGATACCGACAGGCTTCAGCAGCTGCGCCAGATAGGCAGCAGTAGCCTCGCCTTCCACGTCAGAATTGGTAGCGATGATAACTTCCCTGACCGTATCACCCTGCAGACGCCGCAGCAGCTCTTTTACACGCAGATTATCAGGACCGATACCGTCAAGCGGTGACAAAACGCCGTGCAGCACATGGTAAACACCGTTATAACCGCGGCTGCGTTCCATCGCCATTACATCCTGCGGCTGTTCCACAACGCAGACTACACTGTGGTCGCGTCCTGCATTGCCGCAAACCTCACAGGTCTCGGCATCAGTAAGATTATAACAAATATCACACAAACGGATCTGCCGCTTGGCCTCCAGCAGTGTTTCTGCCAGACGGCGCACCTCTTCTTCCGGCATATCGATAATATGATACGCCAGGCGCAGAGCGGTTTTGGAACCAATACCGGGCAGGCGCCGCAGCTGTTCATGCACATTGGCCAGCGGCCGGATCATTCTGGCCATTTTCAGAACATGCCCGGCATTTTCATCCCGCCGGTCAGTTTGCCCATTTCAGCTTCAGTCATTTCGTCGATCTTGCGCATACCTTCGTTAACTGCCGCTACCAAAAGGTCTTCCAGCATTTCTACATCTTCCGGATCTACTGCGCTGGGATCGATCTTAACGCTGACAACTTCTTTTTTACCGCTGACAACTACGGTGACAGCACCGCCGCCTACTGTAGTTTCGATTGTACGCAGCTTTAATTCTTCCTGCATTTTTGCCATATCAGCCTGTAATTTCTGTACTTTTTTCATCATGCCCTGCATATTTCCCATACCACCGTTAAACATTATTGTTCCTCCTCGTAATGATGCCTTGCGGCAGAAATTTGATTTATAATTTTTGCAGTGTGCCGCCAAAAGCGTCCAGCGCAGCCTTCACAGCCGGTTCAACATCTTCCGCCGGAGGCTGTTTTGGAGCAGCTTTAGGTTTGGCAGCGGCAGGCTTGGCGGCAGTGATGCATTCCAACCGTACACTTTGCCGTGCCAGCCTCAGCAGCACTTCTTCAAAAGCTTTCTTATAATCAGGATCGTTCATCCTGACGCACATGAATTTATTTTTGAAACCAACGGTCAAAACGCCGTTTTCATACCCTGTAACATAACCGCCGGCGGCACAGGCCACCATAGACTGTTTTTTCTCATTCTTAAGGATCTCCAAAGCCTGGTTCCACAGATCTTCGCCTTCGGTCCAGTCACCGCTGTATTCCAGTGTCGTCGCAGCAGCTGCTTCCCCAGAAACAGGTTTCGGCTCTGTTTCAGCTTTTGCCGCAGCAGCAGGCTCGGGGTCCGCCGCTGGTGCCTGAACGGCACTTACTGCCGGCGCTTTTTTTGCCCGGGACGCTGCAGGAGCAGCAACCGTCGCTGCCTGTTTTTCTTCGGGTTCAGGCTTAATCTGAGTCCTGCTGTTTGCAGCACCCAAAGGCACACCGCTGCGTACCTGATGCTCAAGCTGCTCTACGCGGGCCATCAGTGCGGCAATAGTACTGCCCTCAATACGGCACAGATCAAACAGACATAATTCCGCAGTAATCCTGCCCCGCGCACTGAACCGCAATTCACCCATGGCCTGATGCAGACGTTCTTCAGCCGCCATCAGGCGATCACTGCCAAATAACAGAGCCAGCTCGGAAATAGCTTCTTCCGTATCCGTCAAATAAATTTCGTGGTATCCGGGCGATGCTTTATAGAGCAGCACCGCCCGCAGATACTCGGCCAGCTCTGTCAGGATCTGACGCACATCCTTGCCATGCTCAGCCAAACGGTTCAGCAGCTGCAAAGCAGCTGACAAGTCCTGCCTGCCGATCGCACGCACCAGCTCACGCAGCGCTTCACGCCCCACGATACCTAAAACGTTCCGTACCGTTTCGGCAGTTACAGTATCGGCCATCACGCCGCACTGATCCAACAGGCTCAGCGCATCACGCATACCTCCGTCCGACTGAATCGCAATCAGTTTCAAGGCTTCGTCATCCGCTCTGATTTCGCTGCCGTCAGCAACCTCGCGCAGACGTTTGGCAATATCCTCATTAGTCACACGTTTAAAATCAAAACGCTGACAGCGGGAATGGATCGTTGCCGGTATCTTATGCGGCTCTGTCGTCGCCAAAATAAACACGATATGCGCCGGCGGCTCTTCCAACGTTTTCAGCAGCGCGTTAAAAGCTTCTGTCGTCAGCATATGCACTTCATCGATAATATATACTTTATAACGCCCGTTGACAGGCGCAAACATGACTTTTTCACGCAGGTCACGGATCTCATCGATACCGCGGTTAGAAGCAGCGTCGATCTCAAACACATCCATACTGCTGCCGTCATTGATCCGCTGGCAGTTGGCGCACTCGTTACAGGGATTAGCAGTAGGCCCCTGCTCACAATTCAGAGCTTTCGCCAGAATCTTCGCCGTACTGGTCTTGCCTGTACCTCTTGGACCGGCAAATAAATACGCATGCGCAATCCGTCCTGTCGTCAAAGCATTGCTCAATGCGATCCTCACTGCGTCCTGACCTACAAGGGCATCGAAGCCCTGCGGCCGCCAGCGCCGGTATAGTGCTACATAAGCCATTTTCTGCCTCCTTTCCCGTCATTAAGCCTCTGAGTTTCTTATCTACTTATTATATAAAATTTACGGATATAAGTACATATCCAATTTTGTGAAAAAATTAAGGGACACTTTTGCATCAATAATATAAAAATGCAAAAAACCGGCTGTCATAAACAGCCGGTTTAATCTCAGTTGTTTCCCTGTAGGGCCACAGACGCAGGCACCCCTGCGGCACATAAGAGGATCCGCTTAGTGCTGCTTCCTTCCGGACCTGACACGGTTCACAGACTCCTATTGCGCAGGACCCGCCGCCTGCGGTCCTACAGAAAAACAAAAAGCCGCTGACCGCGGCAAACTTTTTTTAAGTGGCGGAGAGAGAGGGATTCGAACCCTCGGTACGGTTTCCCGTACACACGCTTTCCAGGCGTGCACCTTCAACCGCTCGGTCATCTCTCCAGGTTGAAAAAATCAGGGATTATGCTATTGTTTACCGCTTAAAAATAAACTTGCGGCTGGCTTAATCCAGCCGCAAGTAACAGTATACTGATTTCCGGAAGATATGTCAAGAGTTTCCATCAAGATTATGTAAAATTTTTTTCACTTCTCTATTAATCATTACTTACTTCATCAGCAGGCAGCAGCAGCAGTGAGCGCTCGGAATTAAGCGTAACGTTCTGAGCTGTTGCCCCCATTACCAGGCCTTTGACCAGGCCGGCACCGGTTTTAGTCATCGCGATCATCGACACATTTTCTTCTTCCGCCCAGCGGCAGATTTTTTTAGACGCCGCCCCTTTATCGACCAGATAAGAAGCCTTGATCCCAAAAAGTTTCATCTCGGCCACCAGTTCTTCCATCCGCGATTCGGCATTCAGCAGCTTGCTCTCAAGATCGCTCTGATTGCGGCTGCGTTCCACTACATGTACGAACACCACTTCCGCTACATGCTCACGCAGGCTGCGGATCAAATTGAGCGCCACTAAAGATTTCTTAGAAAAATCGGTCGGTATCATCAATTTACGCAACATATCATCATCGGCAATATTGTCGCTGTCACCGTCGGTTTTTGCAACAAACAATGGCCGCTTCGAAGATCTGGCAAGATCAAAGGTCGTACTGCCCAGCAAGGCACTTCTAAAAAAGCCCTTTCCATGCGAAGCCACTAAAGTCAGATCTACTTCTTTATCGTCGCCGACGCGGGTTATTTCTTCAAATACCTCGCCCCAGGGCATTTCGATACTTACTGCTTCATAACCGTTGCGCATCAGCTCGTTGGCATACCCCTGCAGCTTGCTGTAAACCTTTTTATAACTGCTACTGTAAGGATCTGCGTCCTCTTCTTCATCGAATACATAAGCTAGAATAATTTCTGTATTTGTATCGGGGCACAGACTGTACAGGCACGGCAGCAGTATTTCTGACTTAGGCGTAAGATCCATTGCTAACAAAACTCTTGTAAACATGTCGTTCATTGCTCCTCTTTATCTAAAAATAGCTTGCGGCGACAACGCCGGCAGTTCCTGCCGACAATCTTTTTTCATCCTATTTAAATAGTTATATTTCGCCATTTATAAAAAAAATCCTGCCTTATTATTGTAAGTTGACTTTGAACAGGTTAAAATATATACAGAAATTTGAATTTATACAAAAGGAGCTAATGCGATGTTAAAGCAAAAAATCGACACAGCCGCACTCTTTGCTCAGAAAAAAACAGAAGTTCAAAGCAGCGCGCGCACTTTGCTGATACTTGACGGCCAGGAAAACGCCTATATTTCTGCCGATGAACTTACAGAAGAGCTTTTAGCAATTCCGGAAGAAGGTGCTATCTGGCTTGATATGTCATTATTCGGCTCGCACGATCAGGTAATGACCGTCGCCCGCTCCTTCAAACTGAGTCCCGCTACTCAAAACATTTTAGAAAATAAAAAACAGCAGCCGCGTTTATTCCGCGACGGCAACAACAGAATCCTCGTCTGCCGCCACCTGCAGCTAAACGAAAGCGGCAATGCCGTTTATAATAATATTTGTTTCGCCGCCAGCGCCAACAGGCTGCTTTCTCTGCAGCATGGCCGCTGTGACCGTTTAAAAAATGCGCGTACGCTGGTAACAACCCTGCAGAAGCCGAATAATACGATCCCGCAGGCTTTGACCCTGATTTTAGGCAAGATCCTTGACGACAACTGCGAGGTCATCAATTATCTGGAAGAACGGCTGCAGCTTCTGTCTGCAGCTTACAGCGAACAGGATGAACATCCGGATCCCAAAGAACTGCTGCGTCTGCGCCGCAGCCTGGTCACTGCCAAACAGGCGGTCTATCCGATGCGCCGCATCGTCAGCCGCGCCTTGCGTCAGGACCCGCCTTTAGTTATCGGCAGCGATAATGCCCCCGAACTTTTGACGATCAAACTGGAAGGCGCCGTACTTACCTTATCGGTCGCCGAAGAATTACTGACTTCTCTGGAGCGGCTCTGCGTCAATGCCGCGGCTGAACGCAGCGCTGATATTCAGGCTACGCTGACTACAGTGGCAGTCATTTTCCTGCCGCTGATTTGTATCAGCAGTATTTTTGCCATGAATTTCCAGTATATGCCGGAACTGAAATCCCAATGGGGCTATCCGCTCTGCCTTGGCGTTATGGCATTGATTGCTATCTTTACGCTTAAAAAATTACAACGTAAAAAATGGTATTAATATTTCAAAATTATATTGAACCTCAAATACGCAAAAACCATCTGTACTTAAAGTACAGATGGTTTTATTAGTTTTCAGGCGTTGAATACCTTACCCGGGTTAAGAATATTTTTAGGATCAAGCGCACGCTTGATTTCTTTCATCATTTTCATTTCTACCGGCTCCGTATATTTTTCCATGGCTTCGACCTTCTTAGCTCCGATGCCATGCTCGCCGGAAAGACGACCGCCCAGACTGTAAACATAAGGATAAGCTTCAGCATGGAAACGGCTTACTTCATCTTCCCACTGCTCGTCGCTCATCTCGCCTTTCAAAATCTGGAAATGCAGATTGCCGTCGCCGGCATGAGCCAGCGTAAAGAGTTTAAAGTTGTAATTTTCCGCAACCTTGGTCAGATGGCGGATACAGTTAGCGATTTGATCGACTGGTACGACAAGATCATCAGAAGTGCTGACCAGACTCAAAACGCGCGTAGATTCCAGACAGTTGCGACGGAGCTTCCACACACGGTCATCAGCCTCTAAAACATCAGTAGCGCCGCTGGCACTGCAGATCTCGTCCAGCTGTTCCATTTTGCTTTCCAGCTCATCTTCATTAAAGGTCTCTACCGTCACAATAACATAAAAACCGTCTTCATAATGAGGCAGCTTCAATTCGCAGTAATCGCTGGAGCTGCGTACAAACGCATTATCCATAAACTCCACGCTCGTCGGATTCAACCCCGCTTTGATCAGGTTCGGCACTAAACCGACAGCTTTATCCAAATCGGTAAAGATCGCCAGCAGATCCAGTTTATACGGACACAAAGGCAGCAGCTTTAAAGTGGCTTTAGTAATAATGCCCAAAGTACCTTCACTGCCCATGATCAGCTGTTCCAGGCAATAGCCCGTCGATTTTTTCTTCAGCCGTGCGCCCACGTTAACGATATCGCCGGTAGGCGTAACTGCTTCAATCGCATAGACCTGATCGCGGGTAGTGCCGTAACGTACAGCCTTATTACCGCCTGCATTAGTGGCAATATTACCGCCGATCAGACAGCTGTCAGCGCTGCAGGGGTCGCCTGCATAGAGGAAGCCGGCCGCATTGGCTTTTTCCTGAATTTCTACTGTACGCGCGCCAGCCTCGACAACCATATACATACCTTCAGTATTCAGCTCTTCGATTTTGTCCATCCGTTCCAACAGCAGAACGATACCGCCATAAACAGGGATCGCCCCACAGGAAACACTGGTCCCGGCACTGCGTGGTGTTACCGGCACATTATATTGATTGGCGATTTTCATGACCGCCGCAACTTCTTCTGTGCTGCCAGGCCAAACTACGACCTCCGGCAGATGATGATAACGGGGATCAGTTTCCTCGTCAGTTTTGTACTTTTCAAGGGTTTCGGCATCGGTCATTACATACTCCGCGCCCAAAGCCGTTTGCAGAGCTGCTACCACTTCTGCGCTGACCGGTTCGTATTTACTCATAACTTCCATTCCTTTCTACTGTCCTACAAAATAAGATTTTATCTTTTCCGCAGCATACTGCCGCTGCAGTTCAATAACTTACAGATCAAAGATCTTGCCCGGGTTCAAAATCAGCTGCGGATCCATTGCCGCCTTGATCGTGCGCATGATCGCCAGCTCGCCGGCCGGGGTATATGTTTCCATTTCTCTGAGTTTTTTTGCGCCGATACCATGTTCGCCGGCCAGACGCCCGCCGATGCTATAAGCATAAGTATAAACTTCTTTATGGAAAGCTTCCACTTTGTTTTCCCATTCTTCGTCACTCAATTCGCATTTGCATAAAACGATATGCAGATTCCCGTCGCCGATATGCGCGTTGATTTTGACCGGGAAAGGATATTTTTCGCCTATTTTCATAATAAACTTGATCGTACCGGCGATCTCATTAACAGGAACTACCACGTCGTCCGTCAGGGAAACCAGACTGATCAGACGTACAGACTCCTGACAGTTGCGGCGCATATCCCAAATACGTTCATCGGCTTCCAGCACATCGACAGCGCCGGCAGCACTGCACAACTCATCCAGCTGCTCCATTTTCAGATCCAGCTCGTCCTCGCTGAAAGTTTCCACTGTTATGATAACATAAATGCCGTTCTCATAATGAGGGGCTCCCTTAAACTCCAGATATTCGGCCGTACCGCGCACATAGGAATTATCCATATACTCCACACTGGTCGGATTAATGCCGACCTGCATGATTTTCGGCACTACGTCCAAGGCCTGCTCCGGATCGCTGAACACAGCCAGCAGATCAAATCTGTAAGGAGGGATCGGCTGCAGCTTAAGCGTCGCCTTAGTGATAATGCCCAGCGTGCCCTCACTGCCCATGATCAGCTGTTCCAGGCAGTACCCGGTCGATTTTTTCTTTAAACGTGCTCCCAGCTCTACGATCTCACCAGTCGGTGTTACGACCTCGACAGCGTAAACCTGGTCACGGGTCACACCGTAACGCACCGCTTTATTGCCGCCGGCATTAGTGGCGATGTTACCGCCGATCAGACAGCTTTCAGCGCTGCAGGGGTCGCCTGCATACAGAAAACCAGCCTCATTGGCATATTTTTGAATATCGACAGTACGCACACCGGCTTCAACCTCCATATACATGCCTTCGGCATTCAGCTCGATGATCTTGTTCAACCGTTCCATTAAAAGGACAATCCCGCCGCATACAGGAATAGCGCCGCCAGCCAGACTGGTGCCGCCGCTGCGGACAGTGACCGGCACATCATATATATTGGCCAGCTTGATAACAGCCGCGATCTCCTGCGCGTCCTTCGGCAGAACAACCGCCTCCGGCAGATGGAACTTGCGCGGATCAGTTTCTTCGTCAGTCTGATACTGCTCTAATTTTTCAGGCTCGGTCAAAACGTATTCAGCGCCGACAATAGTCTTTAAAGCGTCCAGCACTGCTTCCGTTACGGGAGCGTAAGTTTTCATATTTCATCTTTCCTTTCCTTCTGTACTGCCAGCTCGGCAGGCGTAATCTCCGGGTGCTTATACCGAGTTTTCTGATCGGGTTTTAAACGTCCCAGGCTGATAGCATTCTGCGGACACCAGTGCGCACAACCGAAGCAATGCACACACTCGCTGCCAAAAGCAGGCTTACCAGCTGCCATAGTTATATTGCCCGCGGGGCAGACCTCGGCACAAATGCCGCAGCCGACACATTTATCATCAGCGCAGCTCAGCTTACCGAACTTCTTGATCTTATCCAGCACCCACATACCGGCAGCTGTACCGCCATACTTCCACAAAAAACCACGATCCAGATGCTGATAATTATCATACTTATTTTTGATATTACGGGCGATCAGTCCCAATTCAGCCGGAGCGTTACGCAGCAGCTTCTCCTGACGTGCCTGCGGCGAAGGAAAGACGATACTGTTATCAGGCAGCGCCACCTGAGCGCCATATGATAACCGCAGCTCACGCTGCTTTAAAAGCTCTTTCCCCTGACCCAGTGCCTGTCCGGACATCGCGCCCATAGTCACTACTAAAAAGATATACTGAGGCACCATTTTCACCTGCTGCAGAAAAGCCTCCACTACAGGCGGCAGCGCCATACAATAAACAGGGCAGACGATACCGACAACTTCGTCCTGCACCTCGTAAGGCGCTTTTAAATAACCGGTAATGCCTTCCAGCCGGCACTGCTCCAGTTCCTGCGCGATACTTTTAGCGGCATACAGGCTGTTACCTGTGCCACTCAAATAAAAAATCACTGCCATGAGGTTCGCCTCGCTTCTTTGATAATCCGTCAAACGGCAGATAAATAACCGCTTCCATTATATACCAAATGAAGTTGGATAGTCAAAAACGACATATGATCCAAATTTATCTTCCTACTTTTAAACTCAGTCATCTTACGAATTCGGTATTTTCTATATTTTCTTGATTTTCCACAGTTAAACTTGCTATAATATAGAGAAACAAGAATCAGATCAATTGGAGGAATCTAAATGGCAGCAGCAAAAACAAAAGCCCGCATAGATGTAAAATATCTCGCTGAACAACTATTAAATTGCCGTTTGGAAGCCGGACTGAACCAGGCCGAAGCGGCGGCAAAAATAGGCGTTGCTCCTTCTAATTATTTTTATTATGAAACAGCCAACGCCATTAAGCCTACCGAAAAATTTATCTCTAAAATAATGCAGGCATACGGAAAACCGCGCGACTTTTTTATAAAAATCGTTGAACAGGAAGATGATCTCAACTATCTTCTGCCCGCAGAAATCAAAGCCTGGACAAAGAGTGAAGAAGCTATTCCCTATATCCTGATGGCGCACGCCAAATATGCCGCAGATAAACTGTCGGAGAAAAAAACGGAATAGACCCTAAAGCAAGCAGCTTAACCGCTGCCTGCTTTTTTATTTAGACCGGAAAATAAAAAAATGGGGCTGGATCCTAAGACCCAGCCCCTAAAATTTACCATGTATACCGATTATCACATCGCTATTCCCTACACCATGATAAGCACCTATATCAAACATTTTTGCATTATATCTTATTCCTGCATAAGCATCGCCATTGTCAATATTATATAAAGTCCCGAAATCAACTTTACCAAGACGCTGCCTGTTTTTGCTTTTCGCCTCAGCCGCTACAGCTTTATTAAAAGCTTCCGTCATATCCAGCACAGTCTGCTGCGATCTGTCGATAACGAGCTTGCCCTGCTCAAACTTTTGTGTTTCTTCCAGCTGTGGCTGAAATACAGTTTCCTGCCCATTGTATTTAACTATTATCTTATTTTCCGCATCAGTTATTTCAACATCAGTTTTTTCACCATTTACCTTCGGCACATAAGTGATTGCCTGCTGCTCACTATTTTTTACTGCTGCAATAAAAACAGAACACTCCCGATAGTCCTTAACAGTCGCTGTCAACACTGCCAGTTGCTGCTTATAAGCAGGTACATATTTTTGATAACAGCAAACAAAGCCAACCATAAATACCAGCAGACAAAGTAATAAATACTGCACATATTTATTGCCGCAAAACTGTTTTAATAAATAAATCATACTCCTCACCATCTGCTGCTATAACCGCGAGTATCCAGATGCAGCCAGTTGCCATAACAGCCAATGCCTAATTCAGAGCCATCGATACCATGCCAACCAGCAGCAGTCAGTACCATCGTCATCAGCTGTTCGGCCGTGTAATCTTTGCCTGCGACATGAATATCGGCGGCACAGCCTCTGGTATGATAACTGCCTACAGCACCGCCGCAGGCAGTATTGACGCCATCATCTACCGTTCGGAAACCGGATTTAAAGCTGGTGCCGTATTCTGTATGATATTTAGTAGTGTTAATGACCCAATCCGGATCACATTCACGCAGACTATCCAGAATTCTGAACAATTTTTCTGTTTTACTGTCATTAGTACACAGCCGTCCCATTTCGTCATCCCATGCATAAACATTTTTATTTCTGCGCCAGCAATCCCATTCACTCACGCTCCAGTGTTTACTTACATACATTATTCTCACCCTCTTTACATCTTACGTCAGTTGTTTCTTCTTCATCAGGGATACCGTTATTATTGCGGTCGATCATGATTTTAGCAGCAGCTACTTTATCGGTAACATACCGCAGCAGCGCCAAAATACCAGCTGATCCCAATACATTGACCCCTTTTAACAGCATGTCTAAATCTAATATATTAAAGAACAGCCATTGATAAACCCAACCAATTAAAAACAACGTAAAAAGCAGGCATAAATAAATGCACACGAAATTGATCATGTGCATCTGCCTGACATTATAAATATTAAGTTTATCGCTTACTACCTGCATCCCGCTCAAAAAACATCCGACAAAACTACGCCACATCACTGCATTTCTCCCTGCGGGCTTGTCGGCAGCTTTTCCAGTTTTTTCATCAAATCTGTGCAAATGCCATTGCCGCCCAATGCGTGGTAAGCGTTATAAATACGGTGAAATTTATAACGCTTTTCTACCGGCATATAGCCCTGCATGGTATATCTTTCGTGTTCCTGATCGATACGGTCATTAAGAAGGGAACACAAACCTTCTTTGATCGCCAGAAAATCATCGTCACGTTTTTTAGTCTCCGCTTCGCGTTGCTGCTGCACCTTTTTCGCCTCATCCTGCATCCTAAGGACCACCGCCGAAAGAAATGTTACTACAACGCCAGTAATAATCTGTAAAATTACCTCCATTTATACACCTTCTTATTATTTAAAACTATTTTATCTTAAGCTAACTCCAGCATTTTCTTCTGCCAGATTCCTATGCCTTCAAAAAAAGCATCATACACAATTGCATTCAATTTACATGACTTCATTTTCATTTCCTCATTCTCAATTACACATCCGGCGGGATCACAAATTGTATAATACTGGCATTTATTGCAACCTTCAGGAACTTTCACATATGTTTCAAATCGCTTCTTTGCTGCTGAAAGATCGCTAAGACTTCCAATAACAATATCCGAATTTTTACACAGCAGTATATTACCATCAAAATCTATATTGATAGCATTACTCATAACCCCGCATTTCAAATGAAAAGTTTTTCTGTCATTTTTTAAAACATTGTTCAGAATACCTACATGATTATAGAAAAAATGATACTCCCTTGTAGCAAAATCTTCTCTGTAGGCAGCGTCAGCAAATCTAACGGCTATTTTTTTCATGGTTCTGCCAAATTTTTCATAGTCAAAAGAATTCAAGAATTTTATATCCAGAAAATCTTTTAACATATCAAAGTTTACAGCGACCCCTTCTGGAAATAATTTGTCATAATATCTCCAGACCTCATAAATATCCTGCGTCACTGCAGAGATAACACAACAAATACCCTTGTTCTTTATTTGCTTAAAAAGAAACATGGTTGAAGGATTCTTTAATACATCTTTCCCTCTTGTAAGAACTGTGTTCTCACCATCGTGACTCAATCCAACTCCAATATCATATTTATTGATAAACGCAACTTTATCCTCAGTCAGTAAACTGCCATTAGTAATCATATTGATCCTGCAGTCAGGTTTAATATCATGTAAATAAGGAACTAATTTCAGAATTTTTCCCCAATACATCAGCGGTTCTCCGCCCCATAACATTATTTTTTTTACATCAGTTTTCTCCAAAAATAATTTGATTTTATCGAAATTTTCATTACTGAAGATTTCTTTTTGTATACCATAACGCTGCATACAATAACTGCATTTAAAATTACAGTTACTCCCAAGAGTTATATAGATCGTCGTAAAATCCACTGTTATTTCTCCTCATAATATTTCTTCTGGGTGTTTCTTATGAGCGTTTTTTGTTTAGACATTTCTTCAATACATTTCTCCGCTGTTTTAATATTCAACAGACTGGTTTTACTATTGGCTTCAATAAATCGATTCAAGAAGAAATTTTCTTTCTTTATTTTAGAAAATTCATCAGGGAATTCCTCCATAAAGGCTATAACTATCTTAGTTAAAATATCAACCTGTGCTTCCAACCCGGATAAACTATCATTGGGGTCAACAGCCATCAACATTTTACGTCTGGCATCTCTGCCCCTAAGATGAATTCCATATTCCGGGAAATTGTCTAAAATGATTTCCGAAGTTCTTTTTCCGATATATTCTTTGTCAACACATTCTGTCTTTACAGGTTTAGAATTGCAGATAATCAGATGCTGTCCAATCGTTTCATGAAAATAAATAATAAACGCCGGCTCTTCAGTATTCTCCAATCTATAATAATCTTTATACATATATAGCCCATCACGTGTAATAGGCTTATTATATGGTTCTGATAATTTTGTAAACACTTCTGTAAAATAAATCTCAAAGGATTTATATGGCTCAAAAAAAATAGTAAAATCAAACTCTTTGCTGATCTTTAACTTGCTTTCAAACTCGCCATCTTCTAAATAACTCACATCATAAAAATCTACTCTAAGTATGTTAGCTTCAACTTTAAAATCAAAGTAACTGTTATCTTTAGTATCTGCTGAAAATTTTTTTGTACTAACTAACAAACTGACCACCTCCGTCATTTACCTTTTCTACAATTTCGTCCAACATTTTCAACATTCTGCCAATCTCATTCTGCAAATAATAACAAATAAATTTACGTCTTTCCTGAGTGGCTTTCAGGCAGCCACCAGCACAAACATTTTTGATCTCACAACTCCGGCAGCTTCTCTGTCCAAGATACGGATTCTCAAAGTCAGTAAGTTCCTCATCGAAAACATGTCCATAGGGTTTTATGGAATTATGACAATCATAAATATTACCATGTACATCTATCGCCATTGCCGTATCAAAAAAAGCACAGAAAGAACTGGTGTTATTAAAAGAATACTCTTTCAATAATTTACCAAATAAATTCTCATAGCAATCATATTCATAGCAGTCAAAATTTCCTGTTAAAATATTCTTTTTCAAATTCTCAAACACCTTGTCCAGCATGCTTTCAAAGTCTTTATTTTGATAAACGAAAAGACTGTCATCAGTCATGCCGCAATTGTCTTTTAAAAACATCATGTTAACTTTAGGTCTTTTTAGTTGATACTTTAACCTAAATTCCTCAAAATAAGCCCAAACTTTATAATAATCCCAATTATATTTTGTAATAGTACTGATAAAAACAAATTTATTAAGTGCTACCACTGCTTCTGGATTATTTTTCAATATATCCTTATGCCTTCTTGTAATCTCGTAAACATCTCCATCATGTGAGATGTTTACACGAAATTTTAATTCATTAAGTATTTTTGCTCTTTCCACTGTCAATAATGTTCCATTAGTAGTAACAGCAAATCGAACATTTTCATTACGTTCTTTAATGCATCTAGCTATTTCAATCATATAATCAAAATATATAAAAGCTTCGCCGCCATAAAACACAATTTCATAGGCTTGGTTATTTTCCGGAAAATAAGATGCAACTTTTTTAGGCTCTATATAATCAAAAGGTTTATAATTTTGTTTCGCTGTTTTTCCTTGAATACAATAAATACAGTTCATATTACAACTTCTATCTAAAATAAGATAATATCGAAATATTTTACTATAATCTATTTTCATTTTATCTCCTTAGCACAAGCTACAATAATGCCGTTTGCAATACACCAATCAGCACCCTCAACTATAGGTGAATAAGTAACTGTATTTTCATCATATTTCTCTACTTTTACGACCTCACTTTCAAACTCTTTACTATCTTTTAAAAATTTAACCTTACTCTTCAATAAAGATATTATTCCATTCTTACCATTAAGTTTTCTATCGTATGTACCAAAAACTTTGTTATCCTGTAAAATTTTTTTCTGATTTTTACGATATTCTTCAGCAGAATAGGCTGCAACACCATTATATACTTTAATTAAATGGTCATCAGTTAGAACTAATCCTTTAACACCAACTATAGCAATTGCTTTACGTTTACCTAACTTAGATTTTGCAATTCCACTCACTTTATATTTCTTATTTTCAAAAATAATAAAGTCATCAACTTTTAATTCTTTTATATTCACATATCCTTTATCTGTTAAAATCCTGCCTTCAATAAAACATCCTCCATCACCACTGTAACAATTACAATTCCATGAATAAGTTTTTGTGCTATGTGTATGACTTTTATTTACAAGTTGTTGTAATAATATTTGCAAAGTATAATTACCAGCTGACAGTCCCTGATCAACAGCAGTATACAAAAAAGACCCTGGAGAATCTCCCCTACCTGGAGCATACCCACTATTACTTAAAGAAGGCTGTACACTGCCAGTAACATTGATATTCGACCCAGTTCCAAAAGTTGCTATTGTGGGCAATGTCAAATTACGCTTTTTATAATCAATAACCCTGCCTTTTTTATCAACGGTCAAATAGGGAACAGTAAACGTAGCGCCGCTACCGAGATCAGCCTCTGTAGTATCGCCAACTGTTCCTGCTGTTACTTTATCAGGTAAATCAAGGTTTAACTCAAGCTTACCGTTATTATCAACTACACCAGTACCAGTAACATCACCTGTAACTTCGATATTATTAAATCGAGCAATCTTCTCCCACACAACCGAACCATCATTAATTTCAGTTGCACTGACCTTCCAGTCAGGTTCGTTCGTTGCTGAATAACCGCCAGTCTTTACTTTTGCCTCAATACCTTTCGGCATATTCGGGCTTCTTACTATATGACCTTCCTGATATTCTGTTTCCGGCTGCCATAAACCATCCACAAGGCATTCCAGTGTTTCGTGTTCATTCTTCATATAGGCCTGCAGATCGTCCTGTGTTGTCGGTGTCGCAGAACCTTCATACATAAAGTATTTTTTTATGTCTTTTATAAATTTAGGTATTTGCATTTTATACCAGCTCCCTTCTAAATCCCTGCCAGGTCAAATCACAAACTGCTTCTATCGGCTTTCCTTCCGCATCGATGATCTGAATCTTGCACGGGTTGCGTGTGATAATTTTTACATTTGCCACCGATACCACACTCTGAATAGCATTGATCCGCACTGAAGTCGTGTAATAATACGGTGTTTTGATCGGCAGCGTCAGACCTTCCGCCGGAATCAGCAGATTACTGAAATTCTCCACCCTGTCCGGAACGTCGATAATTGCGTTCAGCTTTGCGATCTCCGCTCTGGTATCAGCTTCAGGCAATGAATGAACCTCCAAATGGAGTGAATCTGTCGCGTTGATAACTATTTTACCAGTATACGGTTTAAAAATACCGCTGAAACGCCAGTAACTATTCAAAGCCTCTCCCCAGGCCATTTCCTGTGGTTTTGACCAGGCTAAACTGCCGCTTCCAAGACAATATTTGACTGTAGATGGCGAATTCAAACCATACTCAAGCCACAGCTGCCCGCCAGCCAGCGGCTGCAGATGCGACAGAACCAACAGCTCGTCATTGATCGATTTACCTTTCAGTACACCGTTTTCCACAACACCGTCATGCTCAACTTTTTCCCAGTTATTTTCGGCCAAGTCGACCTTCCAAAGCACATTTTCTTCCAGCGGGTCGCCCAGATTCAAAACAGCATATGCCGCATTGACGCTCTCGTTACCGCCGTTATCCACTGCCTTGATCATAACAGTGTGCACGCCCTGGCGCAGTGCCTGCGTTTCAAAAGGCTGCGACGTAATGACGCCGCTATGCAGCTCAAAAGCCGTCTGCCACTGCGGATTGCTGCCCTGCGTATACTTTATTTTAAAGCCTGCGATATCATTGACCTTCGGATAATCAAAATTCCACCAAAAGCGACGCGTACCATCCGGCAGCAATTCCGCATCCAGCAAAGCAACATCCGGCGGCGGCCTGTCTTTACCTGTTATCTCTGCCAGCTTGATCGCCGGCGCACCCTTCACACCGTCACGACTGACCGCCTGCACCGACACCCAATAAGACCCCTGCTGCAAACCTGTCAGCGTCGCACTGGTATCAAAGGTCGACGAGTACGTTTTATAACTCTTGCCGTCCCGCGATAAACTGACTGAATAGTGATCCAGATATGCATAATACATATCGTCCCACGTAATATCCATACCCATCTGCAAAATGCCTTCTGCACTGGTCCAGCTGTTTTCTTCCACGGTCAGCCCCGTTACCGAAGGCGGCGTAGTAGTATAAGGCGGCTTGGAATTAGTATAATCCGGCATCACGATCGGCGCACCCAGCTCGTCATTATAAATCGACGGATTATACTGCCTGCAGGTCAGCTGATAAGTACCGGCATTAGTTTCATCGATCTCCGTGATACGAAACGGCATTTTACTGAAAATACCGCCGTAAGAAACCGTAATAACGTCGCCGCATTCCAAACTCATGCCCTGCGTCGCCACACTGAACGAAACCGATATCGAACAGGTCTTGTTCAAATCACGATACAACCTAGCTACACGCAGCGCCTGATTCTGCGAAGTACATCCCGCCAGCGTGATCGTTTTTTCAATAATACGGCCATCCTGCTCCAGCTGCGCTTCCAGATCTTCGACTACGACCTTGATCTCCGTCCAGTTCTGCGACGGATCAAAATAACCGATCTTATAACGGTTCGGCGTTTCTTCCAGCGAAGTCTGCGTGATCGACAGACTGTCTTTGATAATCGTTGTATCGTCAAAAGCATAGCAGGGAGTTTCTTCCTTCTCCACCCGCAGTGCGATCTGCCTGTTCAGCGTCAAAAATAAACCACCAACCGCCAGCATGGAACTCAGCTGTTCGATCGGTGTTTTCTGCGAATCTAAAATAATATTCAGTTTATAACGCGGAGCTTTCTGTTTCACGCCCTCGGCATCCAGATATTCCACTTTTTCATCACAATAGGCCGCTACGTCCTTAAAACTATCGTCGTCGATCATAGTTTCTGAAATCCAGTGCCCTGTGCCATATCTTTTATTTGTCAAAAAATCTCTGATGATCCAGGCCGGGTTTTCGCTGTATTCCCTGACCCAGCCAGAACCGTTCCAAACCTTGACCAGCTGCCCCTGCACGATGCAGTTGACTGTCGGGTTGCCGCCGCTCAGCCTGCCGCTTGCCACCAGGTCAGCCCTGATCCAGGCAGTGTTAGTGTAACCGCCTACGTCATTAAAATTATCGGGAGCAACACAATCGTTAAAAGCAAAGCTGCCGATCGCATAGCCTCGATTATCCAGCACTACCATATTACTGCGAGCCGGATCTGCCGGATCGCAATAGCAGCCCACAGGCTTAGACGAACTAAACTGCATATTTTTAGCGTTGATGCCTTTGCTGGTTCTGTCATCAACTGCGCCGTCTATCTTCCAGCCATTGCCGCACTCGTTCCTGATCTTTTCGATAACTGTCGACAAAAGCGCCGCCTGCTGATCCTGGCTCTCCACATCCTTCAGCGCATATGTATTTGTCTTACCGCCAGCCTTGAGATATAAAGTATTGCCACTGCGATAGACTGCCGCATCCTGATGCTGGATATTATAGATACTGATATTAGTATCATTTTTTATAAGTTCTTCGTTGGCACAGACGTTATACACGCCCTTGATACCGCCCTCACAGATAATGACATCCTTCTGCAGATATCTTTCGCCGTTATAGGGGTTATGCCATACTTGCAAACCGCCCCATTTTCTAGTACCATAGATTACAGGAATAACTGCATCCTGCGAGATGTCGTTCGTTGTAGTGCTGAACTTACTGTAATCATCCTGACTGTAGTCACCGTCAAGGTTGCCGAAGGCATTTGGTTTTTGTGTTACCGACCATAAGGTGGAAGCGATACTGGCACCATAGATGCCACCAACAAACCATTTTAATCCCTTTCCCCACCAGTTACTATTAATACCTACAGTTGCACCTAAGGCAAAACCTGCAACAGTAAATAATATCTTACCTGTTTTTTTACCTTTACCCAAATTTTAACCTACTTTCTTTTAGGAGTTGATTTTGTGTTAAAAAAAGTGTTATTTTTTTGCTTTTGTATTTTTTTCACTAGTACCGCAAATGCAGAAATCAAAGAATTTACTAATTCATTTGATAACATGAAATGTATTTATAGCCTCAGTGAAAAAACAAAAGTTCAGTTTCCTAAATTTTTTATATTTAGAAAATTAATCAGACCAGAAAATACTACATACTATATCTCTATAAAAAATAATAATGATGTTAGTAAAATGTTGAGCAATTTTGAAGATATAAAAATAAAAATTGATGATGGCATCCTTTATTCTTGCCCCACAACTATCTCCACACTATCAGACCTTACTACTCAAGCAACAATTTTGTTAGATGATAAAATAATAAATAGTTTTGCTAATACACAAAAAATTACTTTCCAAATTCCTGTATTCATGGAACGCTCATCTATAATTGAATCTTACTATCATATTGAGTTACCTCAACCAGTTCTTGCCGAATGGAAGCAAGTCATCGCAATGGAATAATATCAAATAATTTTATGCTGTAAAAAAGAACTGAGTTCGATATTGTATCGAACTCAGTTCTTTTATTTTGTGATATACATTTTTGATCTTCTTGATGACCGTCGTTAAAAATGTTGCCTGATGAGTTTGGTTGCCAACATCCTTCTGCAGATATCTTTCGCCGTTATAGGGGTTATGCCATACTTGCAAACCGCCCCATTTTCTAGTACCATAGATTACAGGAATAACTGCATCCTGCGAGATGTCGTTCGTTGTAGTGCTGAACTTACTGTAATCATCCTGACTGTAGTCACCGTCAAGGTTGCCGAAGGCATTTGGTTTAGCTACTACAGACCAAATCGTTGAAGCGATTGACATACCGTACATACCAGTTGCAAACCAAGCTCCTTTCATTGCTTTATCAATACCAAACCAAGCTGGATTAGCCGCACCTAATGCAAATCCCGCAACAGAAAATAATATTTTGCCTGTTTTTTACCTTTACCCAACCTCTCACCTACTTTCTTTTAGGAGTTGATTTTATGAAAAAATTTTTAACAATATTATTTGTGATGTTATTTATCAATAATCTTTCTTATGCCGAAATTATCCAGCAAAAAAATGATTTTGACGAAACGAATATTACGATGAGTATTTTTGAAAAAGATGTATTTTCATTTAGTGAAAATATGCCAAAAGAAATTTCATTCAAAAAATTAAATGTACCCAAAACAGACCCTTTGTACATTATTATTTTTAAAACTAGATTTGTTTCAAAGGAATTATATGTGGATTTAGAGCCTGTAAAAATGAAAGTAAACAACGACATCAATGAAATATATTACATCTTTCCTCATATAAATGACCACGGAGAACGTTGGAGATTATCATTATCCCTTTCATCTAATATTGTCAATGCAATAAAAAAAGCTGATTCTCTAGATTTTCAAATCCCAATCTATACAACAGACAAAATACAGGTGAAATATACTGAATATACTCTTCCTAAACCAGTATTAGACGAATGGAAGCAAGTCATCGCCATGGAATAACGAAAGAGAGCCTAATGGCTCTCTTTTTTATTGCCCGCGCAATAATATTAACTTAACCTGAATTCTTTCGGCACTGCCAGAAAGCCGCTGTAATGCTGACGATTGCCATACTTTTCGCACATCTCCGGAGTTTTATCGCAGTTGCGTTGTAGGGTCGCCGTATCTAAAATAGCTCCTAAAAACGGATACTGCGTCACGACATAGTGATTACCGTCATTATTATCAATAAAATTATCTTTGATCAGTTTGGTTTCGTAACCGATCGTAATAAGTCCGTTTTTATAGTAGCCTTCGGCAATATCTGCAGCATCGAGTTTGATTTTATTGGGCAGTGAGAGCAGCGGTTCGACATCAACCTTCCGTAAGTCTTTGTCCATACCGCACTGTTCGTCACCAAACGCTGCATTACAAAAATACTGCGTGATCCTGCTGGGAACCTTGTTATTGGGAAAGGCAGCTTTTACTGTAACCGTAAATTCGCCATTGCTATAGGTTGGTGTATCAAGATAGCCATAAAAAACTGTCATAGCTATTTCTTCGTCTTCCAGACTTTCCGGATACTGAATACGGAAGATTTCGACATAACGGCCGCGAAAATCAAAACCTTCCAGCAGCGCTGTTATTTTGCTGTTATCAGTATCGGCTATTTTCAATTCCACGTTGTCGATCTTAGCGTCAACTGAAGATTTGATCGTGCCACGCTGCACCGGAACAGGATAATAATCACAACCGCCAAAGGTTATGACCTCATCACAGTTGCAGATACGGATGATGCCTGTTTTTAGATGCAGTACATAGAGTTCAATAAAAAAAGAGCTGGACTGCTCTTTGGCTGCTGCCATGCTGATAGGTAGAATTTTCATAAATTGACCACCCTCAATGTCAGCTCTACAGAAATCTTGCCGATAATGCGTCCGCGCTCATCAAAGCCCCAGGTATCAGTGGGTGCATAGTCGCTGGTAAACTGGCAGACAAACTGCTCCCCATTATAATTAAAATAAAACCGCTTCGACTTGCGGTGTTCCATGTAAAATACTTCTAATGACGCCATTTCGGCAGCCATGCTTTCAAAGGTCATTTGAAAGGTAATGATCGGATTTATGCCAATTTCCTGTACCTGAAAGGCTCCTGATTCAAATTCGATAGTCCTGTCCAGATACTGGACACTGCGTTTTACTTCGCTTCTGGGTGTAAAAGTAAATGTTTTCAAGCTGTCACCTTCTTTCTGTAACCACTTTTAAAAAAGAGGTTGTTTTGCCTGAGCCTGACGATCATAGATCTTTGGAATTGCTGTAAGATCGTCAGCACCTTATGTTCACCGACATAGACGCCGGTATGGCCTTCGCCGTTGATTTCATATAAAACTATATCGCCGTACTGCATATCATCGACATTTTTGACGCGTGTAAAGTACTTATGCATAAACCGCGCCAGTCGATATGGTTCGTGCACATACCAGTCTTTGGCGATCGGTCTGCCGTCGCGCCATTCTAAATTAATACCGTGTTCATGATAAAAGAGCTGGCACAGGCCAATACAATCGACGCCGTTATAATCGACGCCCAGAAATTTATAGGGCAGACCGACAAACTTTTTGAGATCCTGTTTTTCCATTTTGCACCTGCCGTCAGGCCCTGCGTCCCATAGCGTTGTTTTTAGACAGTACGGCCTGCAAAATATCTGAGTTTTCGTTCAGGTATTCGGCAAAGCTGCGGGAATCGAGCGCCGTAATAACGACCTGTGTCGGCGCTTTGGCTGTATTATCCATCGCCCGCATGGCAACAGTTGCCAAAATTTCGTTGCTGCGGCGGTCACGGATGCTGTTGACTTCCTCACCGACCTGCAAAGTGCGCAGTACTTCGTCGTCTTTGAGCGCCGGCACGACACCGATACGTCCAGACATAACATTGCCGCCGCTGTGCATTGTACCTATAGCATTAGATGATATAACCGCATCGGATATCATGTTTGCATTGCTGAGAACAGTTATCCCCCCAACCGTTATAGAACCGCCGTTTGTTATTCCCGAGGTTGTCACACCTATAGCTGCCGGAAGTTTTTCTTTTCCGCCAAATAGTCCCAATACTAATCCTAACAATGAGGCTTCGGCTTTAACTTTAAATAAGCGTTGGATAGCTTCACGCGCCAAATCTTTCCATAAATTAGACCAAATGGATCGCAGTGTATTACCCTGAATAAAGAAGTCCACAGCAATGCCTGCCAACCCCTCGCGGATCTGGGCATTCTTTTGATATTCAAGGTCTCGCATTTGTCCTGCATGTTCAGCACGTAAAACTTTTTCAGCGTCTAACAAATTTTTGATCCGCTGATATTCTGCCATATCATTTTTAGCTTTGTCACTTTGAAGTTCTTTTTCCCAGTTATAAATTTGCTGTTCCTGCTCGATCATGACCTGCTTCAGATATTCAATCTGAGCCACAGTAGCCCGTCGCTGTTCATCCGAATTCAAAGGAGTTCCCAGCGCCTTTGCTTTGATTGCGTATTCGTTCTGCATGGTAAGCATCTTTTGCGCATAAATATCTTCCGGTTTTTTAGAAACATACATGGACTTTAGATTTTGCTGTACACTACGCTGTTCCTCATCCAGATTTTTTATCTTGTTTTCAATTTCGGCCATTAAACTTAAAAGACTGTTCAGTTCCTTAACAGAACTGATGGTCTCTTTATTAGCAGCAATGCGCGCGGCTTTGACATCATCAGCAGCACTGGTATCATAGCCGATCGCTGACATCAATTCAGAATTTTTTACTATTTCACTGTCAAAATCATCCTGTAAGGTTTTCATGAAATCCTGCAGCTTTGTTTTTTCTCCTGCCAGTTCATTCAACCTTCTATTGTAAATATCTATTTTCTCAGCCTGCTTTTCGATAGTTGTACCAAACTCATTTTCTTCGTCGATTATCTTTTGCATATCGGCAATATATTGCTCATTAATTGGCTTAGCCTCATACATCAATCGGTTTCTCTCGGCAAAGTTTTTGTTTTCGGAAACCATTTTATTGTAATCAACCGCTTGCGCGCCTGCCAGCATGCCATAACCGCCGCCATAGCCTTGCCCAAAATCTGCTGACGGCTGCGGCATATAATTATTAATCTGTTCTCTATGACTAAGCTGTGCTAGCAGAGTAGCTTCCTGATTTCTGAGTTTGGCCAGCTGCGCTTCTGTAGCAAAATATTTGTTTCTGGCATTATCATAATCGGTTTTGGCATTTACATAGGCCACTGAACTCGTATCCCGCCCCTCGGCTTCTAAAAAAGCTTTACGCTCTTTCATAATTCGGGCCTGTTCTTCCATCTCAGCCTGATATTGAGCCATTTGGCGACGTACTGTTTCCAGTATAATTTGTGATTTATCTACATCCTTTACTTTGTCTTCAAAAAAATTATAAGCACCGTTCACTGCTTGAACTGCGGCTCCAATTTCTGCAATAGTTTTTAACGCTATCAGCAATGGTACTGCCATACTGATCCCCTCACTTTCCCGGCCTGCATCCTTGCGACTGCACTAATGCCGTGCCTGTCTGCTGCCAGCTCTGCTTCGGCAAGAGTCAGGATAGTTTTGAATAACAACAGCAGTTCCGTACCGCCTTGAAAGGCTGCTACAAATTCCGGCTGTAAGTTTTTCAATCCCTTTAACAGCTCTGTCAGTACAAGCATCAGGTTTTGCGCTGTGGTGGTGTTGCTTTGCTGCAGCTTTTCCTTCATCTTGTCACCTTGCTGCTTCAAGGCCAGTAATTTTTGTTCTATCTTAGCTGCAGATTTTTTATACTGCACTGCCGAAAAACCCTGCGTGCTAAATGCCGTCTGCAGTTTTTGCTGCAAAGCGGCATACCCGCCAAACAACGCTCCCATATTGGCAGCATCAAAACAGCCGGCAGCAATATCAGGCAAAAGTTTTTCGCCCTCTTTGTCAGCAGCTTGCTTCTGCGCTGCTTCTAAAATCACCTCCTGCAAGCGGCGTAATTGTTTTTGTCCCTGTGCATCCAGGCAATAACAGTCAACGCCTAGTTTATTCAGCTGCATTGCTGCATCAGCCGTTCCCATCCACAACAGCAGCACCCGCAAATAACGGCCGGCTTCTTCACCTTGCTTCTGAGCACATTCCATGAAGGCCACCAACAGCGCCTGCAAATACGAAAAGTCTATCCCAGAGCGGTAAGCAATGCCGCCTGCCTGTTCATTTGCTTCAGCAAGCTGCCGCACTGTAATACCATGTTCGGCACTCATTTTACCCCAAATGTCGATTATTTCATTAGCAGTTTGTTCGGCATCATAAGCCGAAAGCAATTTTGCTGCATACTGGCGTAGAACAGATGCCAACGCCGTAGCGGCGGCTTTAAGTTCCATTTCGCCAACATGAGCAAGCCTGAGCGATGCACGCACCAGCGCTTTGACTGTTTCTTCGTCCTGATAATACTGCCGCCACAGATCAGCAACAGCAAATGTTTCCTGCACAGCTTTTTCATATGCAGACATAATATTAAGAAAATCTGCTGCTAGAAGATACATGGCGTCAGTATCTTTATCGGCTATCTGCGGCGTAATTTTATTGCCGCCTAAGTCAATTTCTGACAACGCCTGCAGCTTTGCTGGCAGATCGCCAAAAAGCAACGTAAACAGCTCCTGCTGTCCTGCCTCCTCAGCTCCGCAGCGTAATTTGGCAATAAAATAATCTACGTCGTTAAAATCAATATTGGCAGCACTGTTATTTAAACCAAAGGCTTCCTGTAAAAGCTCTGCTTCTCTGTGCAGCTGCTGGTAACCCTGCACTGTCTTACGCAGGCTGTCGAGCAATGCGCCGTTATCATTATTGTTGTTTTTTTGCACTTCTTTATATAAAACACCTGCCTGCCGCTCAGCGGCAGCCAACGCCTTTTGATAATTAAACAATGTCGCCGTTACATTTGTGCCCTGCAAATCCTGCTGCTGTGCATTTTGCAGTGCCTGATGCTTTTTTGTCACGCTTGCAGCGCTTTTATCAAGACTGTTTTTTAATGCTGCGGCAGTACGCAGCGTACCTGCGCAATCGTGCAGGAGTTTCACTTTGCTGATCTTGCCGTCAGTTTCTAATTTATCTATCTTCATTCATGCACCTCCTTTTACTCGATCTGACCGGAATCGATCAAATACTGGATTGCATCGGCACCGGAATAGGTCGATGAATCCTGTGCCTGCATCTCTTCGTTATTCTTCCTGCAGCCAGCTAAAACATATTCAAGCTGCGGTATCGACAGCTCCATCACATCACGCATCGTCATGGACGTGTTTTGAATGATGGAGGCGTACAGCTGATTCCATTCTGTTACGCCGTCGTCGTCAGATTCTTTTTTTTAAAACTGGAAATATCATAGAAAACTTCAAATACCCGCCGGGCCAGCGCCAGATCTAAAAATTCTTCGATTTGTTCCCTTTTATATTTCTCGTCAAACGCCAGCACCAAAATATCAAGCATGGCATTCCAGGCAGTATCTGTATAGTCAACGCCGCCGTTTTCAGCAGTGGTATCAAAGCTGAAAATATTGTCGATAATGGCAAAGTCGTTAAACAGCGGCGTAAGTTTTCTGATTTGATCTTTATGTTTTAATTTGGCAGGATAGATCCTGCGAGTAATGCCATCACGGCATTCCACATCTTCATAGGCTGTAAAAGGGTCTTTGATTTCTGTCATTGTCATCCTCTTTCATCTAAAAAAATAAAGGAAGTGCTGTTTAAGCACTTCCTTTGGTAAAGTTTTTAGTCGACGTAGCTTACAGAGTAAGATACGAATTTTTTGTCACCGCGCAGCGGATCAACAGATTTGAAGTTCAGCTCAGGAGCAGTCGCTTCACCGCGTGCATAGCTGAGAGTAAGACCGCCTTCGCAGCGGGCTTTGTAAACGCGGGTCGTCAGCACTGCTTTGCGGCCGTTCGGCAGCTCGGTCGGCTGGCTGGTGTGCCGCAGTTCCACATAACCAGGTACGGAAGTGGTTTTGACATCGACAGTAGAACCGTCAGTCACAGTATAGACATAATCGATATGCACCTGAGTACCGGCAGTAAGGTCAGAGCTGAAATCCAACACGCCAGCACTGGTCACAGCAAAGGTTTTCGTACCAGTGGGAGAACCTTCAACGCGGGTCAGACCAACGCCGTCAACAACAGCGATCACAGATTCAACTTCCACACCGGAGTCTACCAGTAATTTATTATCGCTGGCTTTGACAACAATGTCTTCACTGCCAAAAGCAAAAGCGCCTTCAGCAACAGCTTCACCCTGAGAGGCCGCAACAACGTTCAGATCGAAACAGGCATTTTTAAATTTGAAGCTGGCAGACTTTTCTTTAATGTAGTTATAAATCGGGAACAAACCGTCGCCGCCAAATACATCTTCCATAGTCGCAGTCACTTCGATAGTCATATCCTGCAGAGAACCCAGCTTTGCAGAAACCTTGCCGTCGCCGGAAAGCAGGAATGCTTCCCCAACACCGTGCAACACTAAATTTTTTGTATCAATTTTTGCCATTAATAAACACCATCCTTAATTTTTATTTTCCGTCAATCAACGGGTTATAAATCAATCTATATTTGCAAACACCGTCAGCACTAATGCTCTGCTGACCTTCTGAACTGAGCAGGATCTCGTCATGCCCTGACAGAAGCTGCCGAAAACGTTTGGACAGCAATCCGGCATTTAACAGGGTATCAGTATAGATGTCTACATAAAGCTCGCCTTTATTGACCAGCCAGTTATACTCCAGCTTTTCAGCGCGTGTAAAATAGTAAGCGATAAAGGGGACTTCTGTGGCAGTTACCGCTTCGTCCGCCTGACATTCAAGCCTTAACTTATTCTTTAATACGTCTGTATTTGTGTTATCCGTAACACTCAGCATTCTCATTATTTCTTCATCGGCGGCGCACCAGTCAAAAATATCGTTCAGTAAATCAAAACTATTGCGCATCAAGCACCTCCTTTAAGCTTTTACAGCGCGCCGGCTGTAATTTTTAGATTATGGTAAACTGCATCGATATCGATATTTCTATTTTTTACTCATGTTGATTGATAAATATCAATGCCGGCCCGGGCAGCAGATTCCCGCACCGGTTCCGGCTAACTGCGGTCAGTTGTAAGCGGCATGCCGTCCCACCCAATCCAGGCACGCTGACCGCAAAGACCTTCGACAGCAATTTTATATTTTGCTGTTATCAAAAGCTCATCCAAAGCCTGTGTTTGCGCAAACAAGTCCAGTTATTATTTCATCCTTCACCTATATATGAACTTTAGCTGTTTTTTATACCCTGTTATCAAAAATATTTTTCAACTTATACTTCTCAGCTTACTCTGTTGGCAGCAATGATCTGTTCGAGCCGGTCTTTTTTCCAGGGCTGCAGCAACGGTCTTTCGGTACGCATCTCGCGGCGGCTGCATTTTTTGCCGCAAAGTGTACAAACTGAATCCGAGTTGGTATTATGCAGATATTCGGGCATATGACAGGCAGTTTGTGTCTTAAAAACCTTTCGCCCGAATCTGGTCTGCCATGAACTGCCGACAGCCAGCTTCATTTCCTGTTCGAAAGGCTGCCCCACTCCCAGCGCTTTCTGCGCTTCCTGGGCGATTTGCGGCAGCAGCAAAATCTCTTTAAAAGCTTTCAGCCTGATACCAAATCTATTTTGCAGTTTCTGACGCACGCTTTTGATGGTTTTAAAAATCACCGGCTGGCTGATGCCAAGACTGCGGGCAGCGGCCATAGTGTTTTTGCCGCATTGCAGATAGACCTTCAATATTTCCAGCTGTCTTGCTGTCAGCGCAGTTTCCATTCTCTGCCACAGTTCAAGCAGCTCCGTCAGCCTTTCCCGTTCCAGCAAAACAGCTTCAGGATTATTTTTATTGGAAGCGATACTCAAATCGATGAATGTCAGTTTCATTTTCAGTTTTGTTTCCTTACTGCTCTGCGAGCTTTCCTGATACTTGCCTAACCTGCTCAGATCTCCTGCCGCCTGCTGTTCTGTCACTTCGCCTGCCTGCACAGCGCTGATAATATCTTCTATCGTATATCTGGCCATATCAAAACTCCTTTCGTTTTGCAGTTATGCCGTAATAACAGCAAAACTGCAGATCTATAATCACTGTCTCACTGCCGATCAACCGGTTGCCTCTGGCATTGCGTACATTTTGTTCCCGCATTTTCTGCGTATTCAAGAAGGTCGACGCATCGGCATATTTTGCAAACCACTGCTGCGCTTCACTCTTTTTCCCAACTATCAAGGCATAATAGCATTCACTCTTAAACCTGACAAAATACGCATGCACTTCGATGCGTTGTTCCTGTTCATCCATCTTCCCACCTCTGTTTTTAGAATAAAATAGAATTTTTAGAATCAAAAGGGCATAAAAAATAAACCCTTCTGTCAGCAGCACTGTTCATTTGTAAAAACTCATCTTTTGTAAACTCTGCTTCTTTCATGATGTAATTTTCCTGATGATATTGATATAAATAAGTTTTTGTTCCAGCTCGTCAAAGCCTCTTAAAAACTGCTCGACCTCGTCAACACTTGTAAGTGTTTCTCGAAAAAGCCTGGAACCTCCAAAAAAAATAAATTCTACAATATACATCTTTGCTTCCCTTCCTTTACGACCGCCCGTTGACATCTTTTTTCTTACCTTGATACGGTGACCGCAGGCGTTTTATACACAAACTTTTGTTCGTTTTATGATACAATTATACTCTTCCAACTCGACCATTGTCAACTATCATTTTAATATCAAAAAGCTGTTTCTCATACTTTTAAAGTCTGATACAGGCGCCTATTTTGCTTGACAAGCAGTTTTCTTTGTCATTCCTCAGTATAGCTCTGATTTTTTCCAGCCCGGATTTTTTTATTTTTCGTCCATTTCCTTTTGTTCGTTTTTTGTTCGTACTTATAAGCAAAATTATTGTGTTTTTATCTGCTAATAAAAAAAGACACCCGTAAGAGCGTCTTTTCATTCCTGCTATTATCATCAACTATCCGTACCAGCTCCATTAGCTATAAAGAGCAAATACACACCTTTATTCTAACGATTTGCAAAAACATCATATTCTGTTGTCGTTATTTTATCACTCATAAATCTTTTTTCAGTATCTCTGTAAAATTCAACCTTTGTTTTCTCCCATTTCCCGTTCTGATAGCCATAGTAAAAGCGCCAGTGCTGCATAGCATTAGAAAGATATGATTTCTCTGCTTTGGAGGCTTCTTCTTTGGTAGGATAACTGCCTGTAAATATTTCAGTGTATCGCTCAACATCAAGTATGCCTATATAAGGGTACATGACAGAATCATTTTTTTTAACATCCAAAGAATAAACAGGTTCCAGATTCCGCACCTTGAACCAATGTCCTGAACCCTGCAGTCCATGTTTAGAGGGATCAAAATAACGTATGTGGACAGCATCTTTTTTATAGGTAGCGAGAACAGGCTGCATAATATCCTGCACATGCACTTTAAAAGAATCCACTACAACCTGTTCATCAGCTAAACAAGAAGCGCAGACCAAAAGCAATGCCATAATTAAAATCAGCAAACGTTTTGTCATTTCTCTCATCCTTTCAGCTTGATTATACAATGCTGAAATTTTACATTAAATCAAATTTACAATGCAACTTCTTTTATTTTCTGAACTGCTGTTACAAAACTCTCTGTCAACGCAGAGGTTTTTGCTTAGCTGTTTATATCAGAAATTACGCTGATAGCTGATACCGACAACTTTAGCATAGTTATCATGGCTGCGGGCGGTATCATAAGTATCACCCATATGTCCTTTGATACTCAACCCATCGATATCGATAAAGCCCAAGGTCATGGCAAGCGTCTGTTTTTTATCGTGGTACTGGAAGCCCAGACTGTAGGTGCGGCGCGCACCGGTCGGCACGATAAAATCGGCGCCGTCAAAAGGTATTACCGATTCATCATAGGCATAACCGCCCATGATGGTATATTTATCGCTCAGTTTATGTTCTACGCCCAAAGCATAACGCCAGCCGTTGCTCCAGTTTTTTGGAGAAGCAATAGTTCCTAAACCTTCAATGTCGATATTCAAAGCATCATAAGTACTCCATTTGGTATAGGTACCGTTCAATTCTACCCGAGTACGGTCATCAAATTTATGATTGTAACCAATAGCCCAGCTGTCGGGCAAAGTTACTTTGCCATAGGCATCTCTTTTTATACTCATACCATTTACCATATAAGCTTTAAAATCTGCTTCCATGCTGTGAGTCACCTTGCTGCGATAAACCAGGCCGATCTCATTTTTAGAATCAAAAGCATAATTGGCAGCCGCATTCCAGCCTAAAGCCCAGCTTTCACCCTTTGTTTGCGTAGCTGCATCCCCCATAAATGGAATTTGAGAATTTTTCTGCAGTTCCAGACCCACATAATTGACTTCCGCCCCCACGGCCGCACTCCACTTGTTGTCAAACTTGCGGGCATAGGTCGGCGTCAGGCTGGCGCCGTTCAAGCGAGAGAAAAAAGCATTAGATGCAACTGCAGAATCCCGTTCAAATTCTGAGATCATGCCGAAACGGCTGAACAACCCTACACCAATCCAGTCTTTGTCGTTGAGCTGTTTGACATAGTAATTGCCGGGAGCCCAACCGGCATGTACGACGTTTTTACCTTCGTCAATAGACACTCCCTGATCGTCATAAGCCTTATATTTGCCATGCGGGCTGATATAAACCGCACTCTGTTTAAAAGCTTCGCCCCGCACTTTGGTGATCGACGCCGGATTGTAGGCAATATTGGCGGCGTCATTCTCAGCAAACATTCGCGCTCCGCCCATAGCCACGCCTTCAGCTGACCACTCGTTGATCGCAAAGCCTTCGGCCCCAGCATCGACAGCCGGCACAGACAAAACACAGGCCAACCCTATTATCGTAAAATGTTTCTTTAAAAACAAAACAGACACCTCACAATTAACAAAATTTTCCAATATTAATAACAATATTTTAACAGCTTTTACTTTTTATTGTGGAGAAAGTTTTAATCCAACAATTAAATTATTTTTTATAATATATTTAGCTTGCATTTTTCAACCTTTTACGTCATAATATTAGTTGAAAGTTCAACTAATATGGCGGTGAATATTATGACAAAACTGCATAATGACCTGCTGCGTGACATCGGCACGCTGGCGCGCACGATCCACTATCTTCACGATCTGCATTTTAAGGAACTGGCGCTGCAACGGGGACAGTTTATTTTTCTGACCCGGATCTGCGAAAATACGGGTATCAATCAAAACGATTTATCGCTCTTATTAAAAGTCGATAAATCTACGACTGCCAAAGCTGTCCAAAAATTGACCGCTGCCGGTTATATAAACAGGCAGCGCAGCAGCGAAGACCAGCGGCACTGGCAGCTTTTCCCAACAGAAAAAGCTCTCCTGCTCTACGATCAAATCATCACTGAAGAAAACACCAGCCTGCAGTTGTGTCTGCAAAATTTTACAGCGTCAGAACGCAAAGAACTGAACAGGCTGTTCAAAAAAATGTGTGCCAATCTGGAAACACACTGGCAAAAAACAAAGGGTCAAAAACAAAGAATCGAGGTGCAATGATGCTGCGTTTGGCAACTATGCAGGATTTAACACGGATCATGGCTATCGTGCAGGCTACGGTCAGGGAAATGCACGCTTACGGCAACTATCAGTGGGACGAGGTTTATCCAACTGAACAGGATTTTGCCGCAGACATCACCCAAGGCGATCTTTTTGTATCAGAAGCTGAAGGACAGATCTGCGGCCTGATCTGCATCAATCAGACCGAACCAGCTGTTTATGCTGATGCCAACTGGACTTTGGCGGAAAAAGCCCTGGTCCTGCATCGCATGGCAGTTGACCCGGCCCTGCGCGGCCGCGGTACCGGCTCTGAATTGCTGCAGCAGGCTGAAACGCTCGCTCTCAGCCTGGGACTGCGTTATTTAAAAACAGATACCTACGCCCTGAACGAAAAAGCTCAACAGCTATTTCTAAAGCACGGCTATCATTTCTGCGGTAAAATCCAGTTCCGTAAAATGGAGCACCAGTTTTACTGTTATGAAAAAGTGCTGTAAAATAAAAACACACCCTTTTTAAAGGGTGTGTTTTTACTTATAAAGCAGGATCGTCAACGCCGTTGGCCTTAAAGGCATTGGCCCTGTCGATGCAGGTGCCGCATTCGCCGCACGGCCTGTCGCCGCCTTCATAGCACGACCAGGTATATTGATAAGGAGCACCCAAATTCAGTCCCAGCTCCACTATTTGCGCTTTATTTTTATTCAGCAGCGGTGCTTCCAGATGACACAATTTACCGCTGCCTTCATAAATGGCAGTATCCATAGCCGCATAAAACTCCGGCGTACAATCCGGATAAGCCCGTCCAGCCGCATCGTCAGCATGAGCGCCATAACAGATCGCATCAGCTCCCAATGAAATGGCAATAGCGGCAGCAGCGCTGATCAAAAGGCCATTGCGAAACGGTACATAAGTCGCTACCGTACCTTCGCCATGCTCAGCCAGCTGCTGCGCGTAGCTTTTATGTTCGATGGCTTCACTGCTGGCAGCCAGCAGTGAGCAATTACTATAGGACATGATGCCGGCAATATCCTGCTCCAGTAAACGTACACCATAATAAGCCGCAACCTTACGGGCTGCTGCCATTTCCCTGCTGTGCTTCTGCCCGTAAAAAACACACAGCGCCGTGACATTTTCCGCACCGCAGACCTGCACAGCCTGCGCCAGACAGGTGGTGCTGTCGATACCGCCGCTTAATAACACTACTTTTTTCATACTGCAACCTCCGTCACAGATCGCGCCTGATGATGGCAGGCGGTAATTCTTCCCAGGGCTTGTATTGAATCGTGCTGCAAAATACATAAGCCTTATAACGGTCGGCAGCTGTTTCAGCCGCTGCCGCTTTGGCCAGATCACGCTCACCGGCTTCACTGACCGGATAATACCTGAAAGCCTCCGCAAACAGCTGTGCCGCTTTTTCGTCATCACCATTATTATGTTCATGCTCAGCTAAAAATTTATAGGCAAAATAACGGTAAGGATTGATACCGTCGTTTCCAGCTTCCAGCTCCAGCATCTTTTCCGCTTCCTGTACAGCCTGCTCTTCTTTGCCTACCTCACGCAGGATCGCCAGCCGGCGATAAAACATATCGCCGCGGGAAGCGCTGCGGAAGGGATGTTTATAGGCCCGGCTCAATGCATAGGCCTGATCCAGATAATTCAAAGCGGCATCCTCATTATGGGCCAACTTCCAAACGATTTCAGCTATATCCCGCAGGCACAGCACTTTATGTTCAGCTTCGCTGAGGCCCATTTCCGGTGCATCCTCCATATCAGGCTCCACATCAAGTATCGTTGCCAGGACATGCATCGCGGCTTCTACCTCATCCATCCAATATAAAGCGCGCCCCACCGTCGAGCGGCAGCGCCAGTCGTTATAGTTGCTGATCATACCGCGGGGGACCGGATATTCACCGCCGGCCACATGGTTCACACACGCCTGCCATTCCTGTTCGTTCATAGTCAAGTCACACTCCTTACTGATTCTTATATTATTATTGTAGCATATTGCCGCCGCAGCGGCCTAAATAAAAATAACGCCCTCATGCTTTTACAGCCTTTGCAAATAAAAAAGCGGCTGCCCGGCCGAAGCCAAAAGCAGCCATAAATAAGGGAAAGCGTTTTTAAAGCAGACTCACTTTTCGTTGCGCACATAACGGCGCGGCATCCGCGGACTGACGCTGCAGACCAGCTCGTAGCAGATAGTACCTGCCCACTGCGCAACCAGTTCCATCGGCAAATCTTTGCCGCCGAAAACGGTGACTTCGTCGCCCACTTTGACCGGAGGCAGGTCAGTAACATCAAGCATCACCTGATCCATACACACGCGGCCCACGATAGGAGCCCTGCCGCCGCCAACCAGCATATAGCCCACGTTGGAAAGACGCCTGTTGACGCCGTCGGCATAACCGACCGGCACCGTGGCAATAACACTGGGACGGCTCAATGTATAAGTACGCCCATAACCGATAGTCGCACCGGCAGGCAGGCTTTTGACAAAGCTTACCGTCGATTTGACCGTCATGACAGGCTCAAAATCTTTATAACAATCGCTCATATGCGCAGGATGCAAACCATACAAAGTAATACCCTGACGCACCATATCCATCTGATATTCACGCAGTTCTGTCAAAGCGGCACTGTTGGCGATATGTGCCAGCGGTACCCTGATACCCTTCTCCCTGATCAGCTTCAGCGCTTCCTGGAAGCGTTCAAACTGATGCGCGGCATAGGCTTTGTCATCAGCATCTGCCGTTGCAAAATGCGAGAACACTCCTTCGATCTCAATGCCAGGCAGCGCCGCGGCCTTAGCCGCAAATTCACCCGCATCGCGAACATGTACGCCGATCCGATGCATACCGGTATCAATAGCGATATGGATCCTGGCTTTTTTATTCAATTTAACAGCCGCTTCGTTAAGGGCATATAAACGTTCTTCGTCAAAAACAGCGTGACTGATATCAAACTGCACTACAACATTGGCAGCTCCCGGCTGCAGCGAACCCAGCACTAAAATAGGCAGCCTGATACCTGCTTCACGTAGCTCAAGACCTTCCTGCAGCAGCGCTACGGCCAGAAAATCGGCGCCGTTCTTTTCGGCTTCGCGGGCTACCGCTACCGCGCCATGTCCGTAGGCATCAGCCTTGACAACGGCACACAGCTTAGTATGGGGATCAAGATTGCTTTTGGCGATCTGCACATTATGCGCCACGGCATCAAGATTGATCTCGGCCCACGCGCCCCGGTCGATATGATACATAAAACTAAACCCACCTTCACAAAAAAACGCAGGACACGTACGTCTGCGTGCGCCTGCGGCTGATACAAAATCCAATGACCTTATGGTCAAATTATATGCTTTTTAAAATGATTTGTCAATAATCTGCAAGGCTTCGACGCCGCAGGCGTCTGCCATTCCACCGCTTATTTGGAGGCAGTTTCCTGATCCTGTCCGTGACAGCTGGGTCCGCAGCCATTACAGCCGCTGCAGCCGGCACAACCGCCGGAAGATGTTTTTTTGAAGACGCTGCGCAGTGCCAAAATTGCCAGAGCCACTAAAATACCGCCAATAATATAATCAGCCATTTTTACACCTGCTTTCGTTCACGCTGCGCCATTACGGCTTCTGCCGCAGACGCTTTATTGCACCATAAATTTAAATTTGCTCAGGTTAGCTTTCACTAACCACATTGTACTACGTTCCTGCTTTTTTGGCAAGCACTTAAAATATTTTTTACAGATAAGACAAATATTTTGAAACCAAAAAATTTAAAATATTTTACAGGAAAATCAAGCTGCAGCCACTTAAGCTTCTACTTTCCAGCGATCGAAAAAACTCAGCCTGCTTTCATACAAATGTACAAACCGCCCTACTAAAACTGCGGCCACTACTGTACCGGCTCCAACTCCTTGTAATGTACCGAATTCCACCCAGGAAATAATAATCGCCAAAGTGACCAGCGATATATCGAAACAATTTTTGATCAGGCTGAACTTTTTTTGAGTAACAAACGCCAGTACACTGACCACACCTTCGCCCGCAACTAAAAAGATTTTAGCGCGCACCTCCAGAAAAACACCCAAAGCCAAGACAACAATACTTAAAAGGCAAGCAAGCCATTGTTCCAGCGCACTGCCCGGTATAAACCAGTCCAACAGACCCATCGAAAAATCAATGCTGCAGCCAAAAGCCAGCGTCGTCAGCAGCTGGCCCACCAGCTCCCTTACATAAAGCGCCCTCAGAATGAGCGGCTGCGCCAGGATCATAACAATGTTCATCATGATCGTAATATCACCCAAACTAAAAGGTAAAAACATACTCATAACCCACGGTACACTGGAAATCGGCGATGTGCCCAAGTCGGCCTTACAGGACAGAGCGATACCAAAAGTCATTAAAAATATCCCCACGGCAAACATCGCCAGCCGCGGCTTAAAATGTTGATTATGGACTGATCCCAATTTACTTTTCCTTCTTTCAAAACATAACAGGCAAGCTCCAAATAAAAAAACGGTTCTCAGCATGCAAGAAACCGTACGCTCAAGCCATTGGATTGTATCTTTATTTTACCATAAATCATGCGAATATAAAATATGACCCGACATCTACAAATAAACGTCCGCATCAAAAGCAGAAAGCCTGCCGATAAAAGGCAGGCTTTCCACACAGGTACACAAAAGGGTGAACAGGAAAAAGAGATTTTGAAAAAGTTGTTTTTTAGAAGCTGTAAGTTACATTGAGCATAAATTTGCTGTTTTGAGCATGACTGCCTTTCTGGCAGGCATAGCCTAAGCCATAAGTCCAATCACCTTTTTCAGCCTCCAGGCCCAGTTTGCCGACAAAGAAACCGCTGTCCATGATATCATAGCCAAGTCTATCGGTCGCATTTACACCCGGAACGGTAATATCCATCGCAGTATTTTTATCACCTAAAGTCCAAACATAAGCGATATCGGCTGTCGGACGCACTTTCCAGCCTCCGGCAGTAACGCTTTCATGGCTGATGCTGATGCCTACCGGCAACAACCACAAATCAGCTTTATCGGTACTGTAATGAGCGGCCGTCTTCCCGTCGATACTGCCGTTATAGCTGTCTGTATCAATATTCATATAACGCAGGCCCGCATACGGTACATAGCTCGTTCCATGTCCATTGCTGATAACTTTTTCACCTTTGACTCCCATACTGATGACCTGCGTGTCAGGTTCGGCCTTGATTACGCCTTTGACGTCACTGCTGGTTTTACTGTAACCGACATCGAAAATCAGATTGGTATCGCCGTTTTGGATACCGCCATAGTAGCTGAGGCCCCAGAAGTCAAATTCATTTTTAGAGGCGCTGCCGGTGCTGTCACCGCTGCCGTAGCTGAAAGCTATGCCGCTGCTGTATTTGCCACGGTCTGCAAAGTCGCCGCCGACAACGATGCCGTTGTATTGTCCGTCATAGCTGACGCCACCCATGTTATCGACTTTATCCTTGTTGTAGATATATTGTGCCCAGATACTGCCGTTGTCAGCAGTATCAACAGCAGCTTTGCCGAAGCCGCCGCTCTGTTCTGCAGCCGCCTTGGCTAAGGACAGATGTTCCTGCACCGCCGTCCCCAGATCCAGGGCTGCTAAAGCACCCGTGCGGGTAGCGCCGCTGTTTTCCGCTCCCTGGGCGAAGGAGTTGACTGCAGCGATAAAACCCTCTTTATCAAGCTTATTGTCATTAGCCAAATCAGTTAGATATTTGATCCCGGCATATTCTGTCCTGCTTTGATCCATAGCCTGCAAAATGTTCGGCAATGCGATGCCATCATATTTCTTTTGGACGTCCGTCTGTCTGACAGTTACTGTAAAATCACCGTCAACAGTATTTTTCTCGATTTTCTCGATTTCAGAAAGCTTATTTACACTGACATCAACAGCTGCAGCATCTGCTGACCAGGACCAGCCATCAATCGTAGTATTGGCAAAACCTTTGGTGATCGTATAAGTTCCGGCATTAGTACTGGTCAGGTACAGCTTGGCTCCCTGATTGACTGTAAGCGTGGAACCTGATCCACCTGTCAACGCCGCAGTTCCACTTGTTCCTATACCAGAACCGTTAACGATCAGCAGCGAGCCGTCGGCAAAACTTGCTTTATTAGCTTCCGCTGATGCGGCGGTCTTAGTGCCGTCAAGCAATATGCCGCCCTGAACTTGCAGTTTCTGGGCCTGGTCAATGTATAACGCCGCACTCACACCAGTTTTCCCCCAGGTCAATTCAGATTCTGCAAAAGCCTGCTCGGCTTTACCTGTATCGTCCGTTCCCAGGCTCAAAACCGAATTGCGCCCTACTGTCATCAATCCATTGACATTATTATTTGTAAAAGCTAATGCCGCCTTAGAAGCATTCCCAATCGTATCATTACCCTGCCATACAGGGTCTAAAACTACAGCCGCGCCGTTGAGATCAGCATTACCGGCAACTAAACTGCCCGCGCTGTTACCAGTACCGACACTAATTATTGCATTGCTGTCATTTACCGTAAGATTCCCTGCTTTAGCCGTACCTGTAACTTCTATCGTTCCTGTACTAACAGTCATACTCTGGGCTTCTAAAGCGCCTGTACCGCTTAACTTAACCGTACTTCCTGATGAGCCAACAGTCAAACTATCGGTCTTGAGTGCAGCACCTTCGTTTACATTGATCGTGCCTTTATCAGCGCTGATTTCATTAACCTTAAAAGTTCCGGCATCGACATTTACTTTACTGTCATCATTGGCAATGGCAACTGCCGCATTAAGATTGCCGCCGCTGGCCGTTCCCGCGACTCCAAGATTTAAAGTACCTGCATTAGTGCCGTCGCCAACTGCAACGGCAACATTAGTTTTCGCCGTACCACCAGATGTTTTTACCAAGGCATCATTTTCGCTGCCGCTGCCAACCAAAGTCAATTCTTTACCATCACCTACAGTTACTTTGCTTGCATCTGCAGCTGAACCGCCAAGAGCCAAATCTTTGACGCCCAGATTTTCAAGACCGCTACTGCCGATTGTTACATCATTAGTATCTACTTTACCTGTCACACCTGCATGTACCGCACCGGTATCAGCCAAATCACTGGCACTTGCTTCTGTTTGAATTTTTCCGTCAGTAGTGACTAAAGTCCCGGTAACAACTAGTCCCATTGTGCCGCTATCAGCGTTATTGAGTGCCGCTTTAGCTGTCTTTAACCAAGCCAAATTATATTTCTCATCGCTCAGGATCAGTTTACCACTTTCAAATTTAACGGCATTATTCACTACAGACAATACATCACCACTATCAATAGCAGTACCTGCTGCTGTTAAGGCACTGGTAAAAATGTCTTTGGATGCCGCTTTTAAGGAGCCACCATTCACCACAAAAGAATTACTGGCTAAATTTTGATTATTTAGCGTACCGAAATCCATCGTACCACCATTCAATTTGACGCTACCATTACTGCCAGTCCCTTGGGTAACGAAGCTGTTGATGTTGATATTATTATAAACAGCGTCACTAGCGCCACTCAGATTAACAGTGCCACCGTTCAACGCACTTATCGTTCCATTGATAGTATTAGTTTTTCCGGCTAAAGTAATCGCACTGCCAGCACCATTTGCTTCAACGTCGCCAGTCAAATCAACCGTTTTACCGGTGCTGCCAAGGTTGACTGTAGCGCCGCCCAGTGCATAAACAGCTTCCGTCTCCGACTGACCTGTAGCAACGATAGTAGTATTACCTAAAATAGAAACATTAGCTGACCTTACGGCACCTATACCAACTGCGGTATCACCCTGTGCTATGATTAACGCATCTCCAAAAATGGTGGTTTTATTGTATTTTCCCGCGCCATAAATCCCGTAGGACTCTCCCTCTTCGGCAATAATATCAAGAATCAAATTTTTACCAATAGTAATTACGCCATCTGCGCCTGATGCTGCAGTATCAGAAAGCACAGCATAAATGCCAGTAGCATCGCTATCATTACTGATAACTGTGGCTGTAAAATTACCTAACAACTTTGCATTACCATTATAGTTTTCATAGTCTGTAACATAAATGCCATTAGCATATATATTTCCCTGCACAGTTGCTGTGATGTCCGTATCAGCACTGGCATTAACGTTAGCACCATATTGAGACCAAATAGCAACTGACTGAGACTTTTCAAGACTTTTATTAACAGCAGTAATATCAACTTTTTTTCCAGTAAAATTCACAGTACCGCCGGAAGGTTCAACCGCCATAACAAACGTTGCCCCGCCTTCGGCTTTGATATAGGTTTCGTCACCATTAAAATTAATAACTGTTGTCATGGTACCAACATCACCTAATGCATTAACCCCTATTACTTGGCTACTTACCTGATCACCTCTTACATCAATCTTCGTATTTCCGTTAAAATCAATATTACCCTGATATGCTCTAACACCCAGGCAAACGCTATTAGCACCCTCTTGCAGCGCATTGATCGTTATTAAGTTACTATTCAACGCTATCGTTTGCCCAACATTTACAGAATTATCAATCGCAACGATCCTGTCAGCACTTAAATTATCACTAGCTACAGACTGCAAATCAATCGCAATCTTATCAGCGTCAATAGTAATATCAGAGCCACTGACAGCATAAATACCCATAATCCTGCCTCTGGTCGGCGCAGTTGCACCGCTATTGATAATCACATTTTTCGCCTTAATGCTTATATCAGCAGAATCAGCACCAATAGCTGCATAGTTGCTGCTTCCAGTTGTAACAGGTATACTTTGCGAAGTGATATTCCCTGAGTCAATAAACTTGATATCGCCGCCATTTTGGGCATAGATAGACCCGTCAAGATCGGCGTTCTTGACGCTGATCACTCCACCATTCTTTGAAATTACATTGCCTTTTAAATTTACCTTCGCCGTTCCCTTATCGTTTATCTTCACCAAAGCGTTAGAACCAGCATAGATAGCATTTTGGACCCCTGTAATATTAATTTCTTTGCCTGCATCAACGCTGACAAAAGCATCGCCTTTATCTCTGCCATTAGCAGCATAAATTCCATTTTTTCCAGCTTTAATATTAACTACATCGTCAGCGTTGAGAATAATGCTTGTTTTTCCTGTTTGAAAATCGTTAGACAGTAATCCTGTAGATTTTTCAGAAATCACATAAATATTTTTCCCCTGCAAATCCACTGTCACTTTGTTATCAGTAACATTACTATCCATATTAGCAGCACCTACTGCCGTAGAAGATGTCGACTGCAATGTTATATCACCAGAAGATTTAATTTTGACATCACTGGGATAATCTCCACTACAATTACTTAACTGTGCCCAAATAGCATTTTCATCTTTTGACTTTATTGAAACTGCATCAGCATCAATATAAATAAGTCCTCCTTGAGCATGTAAACCAATACTTTTTTCTGTTGTAATATTAAAAAGCCCCACTTTATCAAATATAATGGCACCATTAATATTACTATGAAGTAAACTGTCATTTGTTACATTGCCTGTAATATCAACTTTTTTCACATTTGAAATCAATACCTTGGCATTGCTACTACTTTGTGCAGCGACAGCAAATTGAAGTCCTTCGCCATTTATAGTTAAATTTTCCATGTCTGTACCAATAATACTCAGCCCGGCATTATCAGCATTTAACATAACATTGCTTATAATATTATGCCCGTTCATCTTTATCGACGCTGGTATTTCACCAATAACATTATAAACAGTATCACTAGTCAGCTTTACAGTATTCTCAGCCAATACGTCCCCCCCAGATATACAAACGGACATTGTACCTGCCATAAGCAATGAAAGCATTACTTTTCTGCTTAAAGCTTTTTCCCTTGCACCATTCCTCAACATGAACCCGCACCTTCCTCTTTCTTTAGCCTCTCCCTGAAATCTGTCTGACAAATAAAAAATACCCGACCGTATAACGGGCAGGCATCAAAATTGTCCAAGTCGAGAATATCTCTGCTTGTGAGCAACTGGCTGTCATTTCGTTATACGAAGTAGACCCTATAGCTTTGCGTCACTGCCTTTCGACAGTTTTGCCGTTTTATATTATTTAATATTCTTTTGTTTATTAAAAGAATATCATACTTTCTATATATCTACAAGCATATTTATTTGTATTTTTAAATATTTTTCTAGTAAATATAAATAAATCAGAACGACAAAAAAGCTCCGTCAAAAAGACGGAGCTTTTGTTTATTGTTTTATTACAGCAGGCAGTTGCTTTCAATCATCAAAAACTGTATTACGGGTCTCCCAGCGTTTAAACTGGCAATAGCCCCAGGGAGCATAAATCCCAAAAGTAACAGCAGTCAGAAGCATAATGACCAGCCATTGAAAAAAGAACCCCAGCCCGGTGCCGTCGAAACGCAGCCGCCTGCCTTCAACGTAGGTATTAGCACAGATCCAGCGCTGCTGCGCTGAATAAGCCCATGGGAAAAACAAGCCCACAGTAATAATAGAAACGACAGTCGTCCAAATGAGCAACCACAAATAGCCCAAGCCTGAACCAACAAAAACAAACGGTTTATTCATTGCGACACCCCCATTTACAGGATTTAAAATCAGCAGCCGTTACTGCATTTTTTCTACTAATAATTTATTGACCATACCCGGGTTAGCTTTGCCGCGGGATTTTTTCATGACCTGACCGACCAGGAAGCCGATAGCACGGTCTTTTCCGGCTTTAAAGTCGGCAATAGACTGCGGATTTTCGGCCAGTACTTCATCAACGATAGCAGCAATAGCGCCCTCGTCGCTGACCTGCTCCAAGCCCAGCTCTTTAACGAGGACTTTCGGAGATTTGTCGGCTTTGAGCATTTCGGCAAATACTTTTTTAGCAAGCTTGCTGGACAACACGCCGCCTTTGATCAGGGCAACCATTTCGCCCAGGTTTTCCGGTTTGATCGGGAAAGCGTCGATTTCGATGCCTTCGTTGTTGAGATAGGCGGAAACGTCGCCCAAAAGCCAGTTGGCTACAGCTTTGTCATCACCGGCATTTTTGCAGGCAGCATCAAAGTAGTCGGCCATAGCTTTGGTGGCAACGATCAATCCTGCATCATAAGCAGGCAGGCCATTTTCTGTCATCAACCGCTGCTGACGCTGAGCAGGAAGCTCTGGCAGTTCATTTTTAACGCGTTCGATCCAGGCGTCGTCTAATTCTACCGGCACCAGATCAGGTTCCGGGAAATAACGGTAGTCATGCGCTTCTTCTTTGCTGCGCATGGATAAGGTCATACCCTGTGCGTCATCCCAGGTACGGGTCTCCTGCACAACATGGCCGCCGCTTTCAACAAGGTCGATCTGCCGCTCGACTTCGTACTCGATCGCGCGCACCAGAGCGCGGAAGGAGTTAAGGTTTTTGATCTCGGCGCGGGTACCGAACTCGGCAGCGCCTTCCGGCATGACAGAGATATTGGCATCACAGCGCAGACTGCCTTCCTGCATTTTGCAGTCGCAGACATCAGTATATTCCAAAATAGCTTTTAATTGTTCCAGGTAGGCGCGGGCTTCTTCGGAGCTGCGCATATCAGGCTCGGAGACAATCTCGATCAGAGGTACGCCGGCACGGTTGTAGTCTACTGCCGACGAGTCGGAGGTACTGATCGTAGCGCCGCTGTGGTTCAGCTTCCCGGCATCTTCTTCCATATGGATACGGGTCACGCCGATACGTTTTTTCTCGCCTTCCACCTCAATGTAGATATGGCCGCCCAGGCAAATAGGCTGATCGAATTGAGAGATCTGATAGTTTTTTGACAGATCGGGATAAAAATAGTTTTTACGGTCGAATTTATTGAATTTCTGGATATCGCAGTTCAGAGCCAGTCCCGCACGGATCGCAAATTCCACCACCTGTTTGTTGAGCACAGGCAAAGCGCCGGGCATCCCCAGGCAGACCGGGCAGACATGGGTGTTAGGCTCGCCGCCGAACTCAGTCGAGCAGGAGCAGAACGCTTTAGAATTTGTTTTGAGCTCGGCATGGACTTCCAGACCGATAACAGTAGTATATTTTTTCATTATTTGTTACCTCCTAACGGTGCCAGTACCTTGTGGTATTCGTTGGCTTGTTCAAAGGTATAGGCTGCACGCAGCACGGTTTCTTCGTCCAGCGGTTTGCCGATCAGCTGCATGCCCACAGGCATACCGTCCGCGAAGCCGCAGGGTACGGAAATACCCGGCAGGCCCGCCATATTGACCGGAATGGTGTAAACGTCGAGCATATAGATGGACAAAGGGTCCATTTTGCCGTCGATAGGATAAGCAACGACCGGAGAGGTCGGCGCCAGGATAACGTCACATTTTTCAAAAGCGCTGTCAAAGTCGCGGCGGATAAGCGTGCGCACCTGCATGGCTTTTTTATAGTAAGCATCGTAATAGCCGCTGCTCAAAACATAAGTTCCCAGCATGATACGGCGTTTTACTTCCGCGCCGAAGCCTTCTGTACGGCTGAGCGTAGTCATTTCGGGCGCGCTGGTGGCATTAGCCGCACGGAAACCGTACCGGACGCCGTCATAACGGGCCAGATTGGCGGAAGCCTCTGCCGGAGCAATGATGTAATAGGTAATGACCGCATATTCGGTATGAGGCAGGGAAATCTCAACGATCTCAGCGCCCATGGCTTCGTATTGAGCGATTGCTTTTTTCAGTTCGGCATGGACTTTGGGGTCCAGGCCTTCTCCGTAATATTCTTTCGGCAGACCGATACGCAGGCCTTTAACGTCCTGACGCAGAGCTTTGGTAAAGTCAGGCACTTCCACCGGCAGCGAAGTAGAATCATGCTCGTCCTTGCCGCAGATAGTATTGAGCACTGTAGCGGCATCGGTAACGTCGCGGGTGATCGGCCCGATCTGGTCGAGCGAAGACGCAAAAGCCACGCAGCCGTAACGGGAAACACGGCCATAGGTCGGTTTGATACCGACACAGCCGTTAAAAGAAGCAGGCTGACGAATGGAACCGCCGGTATCTGAACCCAGAGTCCAGATAGCTTCGCCGGCCGCGATAGCAGCGGCACTGCCGCCGGAGGAACCGCCGGGTACGCGGTCCAGGTTCCAGGGATTATGAGTAGCCTGGAAATAAGACGATTCGGTAGTAGAACCCATCGCAAATTCGTCCATATTTGTTTTGCCGAGGAAAATAGTTTCTTCGGCGCGAAGTTTTTTAATAACATGCGCATCATAAATCGGCACAACGTTAGCCAGCATTTTGGACGAACAGGTCGTCAAAAGACCTTTAGTGCAGATATTATCTTTGATCGCGCCGGGGATGCCGGCCAGCGGAGCGATTTTTTCACCGGCGGCGATCATGGCGTCAACCTTGGCCGCCTGTGCCAAAGCATTTTCTTTATCCAGCGTCACATAGGCTTTGACCTGATCCTCGACAGCGTCGATGCGCTCATACAGAGCTTTAGTCAGTTCCACGGAGCTGATTTCTTTATTAACGAGTTTATCATGCAGTTCATGAGCAGTGCTCTTGTAAAGATCCACAGTAGTTCCTCCCTCTCTTATTCGATAACGCGGGGCACTTTAAAGCCGCCGTTATGGACTGCCGGAGCATTTTTCAGCGCTTCTTCCTGAGTAACGCCGGGCAGAGCTACGTCCTCACGGAACGCGTTGCTGATCGGCAGCACGTACGGAGTCGGCTCGATGCCTGCGGTATCAAGCTTCTGCAAAATATCGGCATAATTGAGGATCTGATTGAACTGTTCCGTGAATTTTTCCATTTCACCCTCAGGAATAGTCAAACGGGAAAGCTGGGCGATGTATTCTACATCTTTGGTCGTGACCTTCATTTTTTCACCTTCCTATGATAAATGTTCTTCATTATATGCAATAAATCGGATATATTATATCACAAATTGTCCTATACTTCTATAATATCCATCATATACCGCTTTGCTTCAGCAACTGCCGCGGCAAAAAAATAAACCCGCCTTTAACGGCAGGTTTATTTTTTATTATTTCACTCTGAAATTAGTAACTTTACCTGTCTGGACATCGCCGGTAGAATAAGCATCTTTACGTTCACCTTTTACCGTAGCCGAAAAACTGAGAGTCTGCTTCCTGACATTGAAATTGATCATAATGCTGCTGCCCAGTGAAGCCTTTTCGATACCGTTTTCTTTTGCCAGTTTCTCTGTTTCAGCAATAAAAACAGGTATCGCATCCCAGTTGACGTCGTCAATATTGAATAAATTATCTTCAAGTTTACCGCCGCCGCTCAATTTTACGATTTTAGGTCCCTGCCAGCCTGTATTAGGCGTCCAGACAAAATTATCGACGTTTTCTTTATTCTTAGGGTCCTGTCGGGAAAAATTAATAAATTCCGGTCCGAAATGCATACTTTGAAAAATCATCAGCGGCGTACCGCCGCCTTTGGCTTTTATTTCAGTAACCGCCTTATTAATAGCTGCTTTGTCGCGGAAAAGATCCCCATACCCCTTGCTCATGACACCGTCACTACCGCCGCAGCCTGCCAGTGCCAGGGCAAACACCATGACCATAACTACTGCCGCCATACTTTTCTTCAACATAAAATGCCTCCTAAAGATATATTTTTACTTGCACCTAGTTTAATTTATTTCTTTTGCACTGTCAATCGATCTCTATTTGAATATTTCCACCTGGCTTCAATGCCTGTTTTCGCCAAATTTACAGCATTGTCACACAAAAGCGATTATAATAATAGTAGAAGGAGTGTGACAGCTATGCAAAATATCAACGCTTTCGACCATGCGGAAACTATTTTAAAGGTTTTGGCGAAGGGTGCTTTTCTTACTACTGCCGCAGGCGGCAGACACAATACGATGACGATTGGCTGGGGAGCGCTGGGCAATATTTGGGGCAAACCTGTTTTTACCGTAATGGTACGTCACTCACGCTATACGCACGAGCTGATCGAAGCCCATAACGAATTTACTGTCAGTTTTCCGCTGACAGCCGCTTTCAGTAAAGCACTGGGACTATGCGGCAGCAAATCAGGACGTGACATGGATAAATTCGCCGCGGCAGAAATCACCCCTGCCGAAGGGCAGACCGTTAAAGTTCCCGTCATCAAAGGCGCCGGGCTGCATCTGGAATGCCGCATCGTGGAAAAACGCGAAATGGCACTGGAAAATTTTGATAAGGCCCTGGCCGACAGGTGGTATGCCGATAAGGATTGGCACACCTACTACACCGGCGAGATCACAGCCGCTTATCTGGACAAATAAAAATTTTAGCTTCATAAACGCCAAACGACTGCATAATAAAAATTATGCAGTCGTTTGTTTTTCTATTATATTTTTAAAAAAGCTTCTGTTCCTTTGTCGCTGTCCCCGATACTTCAGCTGCACCGCTTAGCAAGCGCAAAAATTCGGCTTCGTCGATAACAGTCACACCCAGCTGTTCCGCCTTCGTCAGCTTACTGCCTGCTTCGGCACCGGCAACGACATAGTCCGTTTTTTTACTGACGCTGCCGCTGACCTTAGCGCCCACGTCCTGCGCCATAGTCTGTGCTTCAGCACGTCCCAAAGTCGGCATCGTACCTGTAAAGACCATAGTTTTGCCATAAAAGGGATGCTCTTCGCTGACAGCCTGAACCTGCATTTCCATATTCAGACCCAGCTCTTTCAGACGGGCGAGCAAGTCGCGGTTCGACGGCGACGCCAAATAAGTAACGACACTTTCAGCTATCTTCGGTCCGATATCGTCGATAGCGGCGATCTGCTCTGCATCGGCAGCCAGCAAATTCTCGACCGTACCAAAATGCACTGCCAGCAGCCTAGCCACCTTGGCCCCGACGTGACGGATGCCCAGGCCGAAAAGCAGCCGGTCGAAGCTCTGCTCCTTGCTGGCGGCAATAGCTTTCACTAAATTTTCCGCCGATTTTTCACCCATTCTATCCAGCACTACCAGCTGTTCTTTAGTCAGCAGATACAGGTCGCTGACGTCGCGGATCAGTTCCGCCTCCAGCAGCTGATTGATCACCGCCGGTCCGCAGCCTTCGATATCCATTGCTCCTTTAGAAGCAAAATGGATCAGCCCTTCGCGTCCCAAAGCCGGGCAATGCGGATTAGTGCAGCGCAAAGCTGCCTCACCGTCTTTACGTTCAACAGCCCAGCCGCACTCCGGACATTCCTGCGGCATCGCATAAGGCTTCGTATCTTCCGGCCGTTTGCCCAGCACGACATGCAGCACCTCAGGGATGATCTCACCGGCTTTATTGATGACCACCGTATCGCCGATCCTGATATCCTTCGCTTTAATAAAATCTTCATTGTGCAGCGTGGCCCTGCTTACCGTACTGCCCGACAGCCTTACCGGCGTCAGTACCGCCGTCGGCGTCAGCACGCCTGTGCGCCCAACCTGGATCACGATATCCTCCAGCCTGGTTTCAGCCTGCTCAGGCGGAAATTTAAAAGCGATCGCCCAGCGTGGGTCCTTGCCTGTCGCACCTAAAATATCCTGCTGATAAACAGCGTTGACTTTAAGTACTGCGCCGTCAGTATCATAAGCCAGACTTTTACGCCGGGAGTCAAAGTCCCTGATATATTCTATTGCCGCATCGATACTTTTTACGATACGGTAATTTTCACTGACCTTAAAGCCATAATCAGCCAGCATCGCCAAAGAATCGGCATGCTTGTCCCTGGCTCCTTCGCCTACGGCATAAGCAAAAAAGCTTAACGACCGCTGCGCCGTTACGTTAGGGTCCAGCTGACGCAGACTGCCGGCAGCCGCATTACGCGGATTGGCAAATTCGCTCTCGCCGGCCTCCAGGCGTTGTTCGTTCAGCTGCATAAAAGCATGCCTTGGCATATAAATTTCACCGCGCACATCTAAAAGCTCCGGCGGCGCGGTGCCGTTTTTCATATTCAGCACCAAAGGGATCGACCGGATCGTGCGTACATTGGCTGTTACATTTTCGCCAGTCACACCGTCACCGCGCGTTGCCGCCCTTACCAAACGTCCATTTTCATAAATCAGGCTGCAGGCCAGTCCGTCGATTTTCGGCTCCATAACATATTCTACAGCGCTGCCTTCCGGCAGACCGCTGCGCACACGCTGATCAAAAGCTACCAGCTCTGCATCCGAAAAAGCATTGCCCAGACTCAAAAGCGGCGTCAGATGTCTGACCTCGGTAAATTCGGGATTCACCTTCCCGCCTACACGGCGCGTCGGCGAATCGGCAGGCACATCGTCAGGCCAGGCCGCTTCCAGCTCACGCAGGCGCACCAGCATCCGGTCATATTCTGCGTCGGTGATCTCAGGTGCATCCAGCACATAATATAAAAATTCGTGATGGCGGATCTCTGCCCGCAAATGTTCGGCCTCGTTTTTAGCCTGTGCGCGTTCCAGTTCCATGACTGCCTCCTTTATTGTGCTGCCCTTCGGCGGCTTCTGTTTTTCAGGCTTTAGTCTCATTGTTTCAAAAATCAGAGTGTCAAATTTAATTTTACTATTCTATATATGGTACGACACTTTGCCACCAAAACACTATTTAATTACAGCTTCTTCAATACTGCATACTTGGTCAGCAGGCTGCGGATACCGGCACCGGCAAACGCGATTTTCACTTCCTGCCCATCCTGCGAAGATGTCACACTGACGACTGTACCCACGCCCCATTTAGCATGGCTCACCTTATCGCCGGCCTTAAAACTGCCGCCGGCAGCAGCTCCCGCAGTGCTCATTGCCTGCTTGGGAATAAAGCTTTCCTGCCCGCCCAGGAACCAGTTCGTATCACGGCTGCGTTTCTGCGGTTTTGCTTCCACCATATTGATCGTCCTGCGTTCTAAAGCCGGACGTTTGAAGACCGTAACCAGATTACGCGGCACTTCCTGTAAAAACCGTGACGGCGGGTAGGACACCGTATGCCCATAAATAGTCCGCATCTTTGCATTGCTCAAAAAGAGCTGTTTCTCTGCACGGGTAATGCCAACATAACACAAGCGGCGTTCTTCTTCCACTTCTTCCTCATTCATCAGCGTCCGCGCATGTGGGAAAATACCTTCCTCCATGCCGGCCAAAAAGACGATCGGGAATTCCAGACCCTTCGAAGAATGCAGTGTCATCAGCGTAATAGCGTCCTCACCCAGCTCGGCATCGTCAATATCCGACACCAGCGCCACATGCCCCAGGAAATTTTCCAGATTATTCTCTTCTTCCGTCTTGGCAAATTCCTGCCCGACCGACATCAATTCCATCAGGTTGTCAATGCGGCTCTGCGCCTGCGCTGTATGCTCATTCCGCAGTTCTTCCATATAACCGGTCTTATTCAGCACCTGTTCGATCAGTTCCTCTACCGGCAGGTTATCAGCCTGATTCATCAAATCAAAAATGATAGCCGCCAGTTCATCCAGCTTGCTGACGAAACGGATGCTCAGTCCTTCGACCTGCGCGGCATTCGATACCACGTCAAACAACGACATCCCATTTTCAGCGGCATGGGCCTGCAGCTTGGCCAGCGTTGCATCGCCGATACCGCGGCGCGGCACATTGATGATCCGCAGCAGACTCAGCGAATCTGCCGGGTTAAAAATAACTCGCAGATAAGCGATGATATCCTTGATCTCCTTACGGTCGTAGAATTTAAGTCCTCCGACCATATTATAGGTGATCCCGCTTTTGATAAGCATTTCCTCAAAAATACGCGACTGCGTATTCGTGCGGTACAAGACTGCCATCTCGCCCAGCTTCATATTCTGCTGGCCCTGCAGCTCCTGCAGTTTTTCGATCACAAAACGGGCCTCGTCGCGTTCGTCGATAGCCTGAAAATAAGTGATCGCCACACCATTATCATTATCCGTCCACAAATTTTTAGGTTTGCGGCCTGTATTATTTTCAATAACAGCATTCGCAGCATCCAAAATAACCTGCGTACTGCGGTAATTCTGTTCCAGCTTGATGATTTTGGCTTCGGGATAATCCTTTTCAAAATCCAGAATGTTCTGGATATCAGCACCGCGCCAGCCGTAAATGCTCTGGTCGGCATCGCCCACGACACAGATATTACGATGTCTGGCCGCCAGAAGCTTGGTTAAAAGATATTGGGCATGGTTGGTATCCTGATATTCGTCTACCAGCAGATAATCAAAACGCTCCTGATACTTGGCGCGCACTTCTTCGCTTTCCTGCAGCAGCCGTATCGACAGTACCAGCAGATCGTCAAAATCCACCGCGTTATTGACCAGCAGTTTATTCTGATAACGTTCATATATCTCCGCCACTTTCTGATTGTAAAAATCCGAAGCAGCTTTACTGAAATCACTGACGCTCTGCAGCTGGTTTTTGGCATTGGAAATGCGCGACGCGATACCTGCCGGCTGAAAACGCTTTTCATCCAGATTCAGTTCTTTTAAAATCTGTTTAATCAGGTTCTGGCTGTCGCTGCTGTCATAGATAGCAAAATTACTGCCATAACCGCCTAATTTAGTTATTTCCATCCGCAAAAAACGGGCACAGAAAGCATGGAAGGTAAACAGCCAGACATCTTTAGCCGCAGCTCCCGCCATTTTATCGACGCGCTCGCGCATTTCGGCGGCCGCTTTATTGGTAAACGTAATTGCTAAAATACGGTAAGGACGTACGCCCTGCTGCAGCAAATGTGCAATCCGGCAAGTAAGCACCTTGGTCTTGCCGCTGCCGGCACCTGCCATGATCAGCATGGGTCCGTTGGTTGTCTGTACTGCTTCGGCCTGTTCTGGATTAAGGCCTGCTAAGGTCTCTGTCATTGGTTCCTCCGTCTATTCGGCACTGCCTGTGCCGCATCTTTTTATTTTATCGTAACTTTAATATTATTCGCTTCTGATTCACTTTTTCCTGCTATTTTATCCGCCGCAGCCAAGAAAATAAATAAGCACTGAAAATAAATCCAGTGCTTTTACTTTATTCTCCTTGTGCCAGCCTGCTGACTATTTCTGTATCGGCAGGACAAAACTGATACTGCAGCAGTTCTGCCGGCCGTACCCATAAAATTTTCTGATGTACGCTTTTTTGCGGCACACCGCCGGTTATTTTGGCGGCAAAAAAGGAAAGCCCTATTTTATTATCCGGATAGGTGTAACTGGTTTGCTCAAGCAGAGCCACAATATCTATCTCTATCCCCAGCTCTTCCCGACATTCACGTACTAAGCAGTCTGCAGCTGTTTCACCCGCTTCCTGCTTGCCGCCCGGAAACTCCCATAAAAAGGCGCAGCTGCCGCCTGCACCGCGCTGGCAAATCATTATTTCTCCTGCTGTATTGCGAATAATCGCCGCCGATACCAAAATCATAACCTTTACCCCGATCCTTATTGTTATAACAGCATTGTACCACAAAATACCTCCTGTTTTCATAAAAAATACTCCGCTGCAGCGGAGTATTTTTTGACTGCGAATATTTAGTTAGAATTCCCAACGGGCGCCGATATTCCACTGCCAGTCTTTTTTAAAGTCGCTGCCGGCGGTACGTTCCACATCAAAATAGAGATGGTTGTTGTGACCAGTCCTGATCGCAGTGCCGATACCGTATTCAACCCATGTATCGTCAAAATCGGCTGACTGGTACAGGCTGTCGCCATTGGCCGCCGTCATCTTCACATCGTAACCGCCGCCGAATTCGTGCAGCAGATCAGCTTTGATATAGATATTGGTTTTGGCATCGATATCCCTGCCCAGCTGGAATCCTACCCGCCCCAGCACGCTTTTGATATGGCTTTGCTCTACCTTGACCCTGTTACTGGTAAAATAACTGCCGCCATCCAGATAGCCCAGCGTCAGCTGCGCCTGCGGCTCGATATACCAGCCGCGCTGCAAAGCGTTTTTCCGCCCATATTCGGCGCTGAAAGCAAGTCCCTTGTTATCGTAATCGCCGCTGATTTTTTTCCCTTCTGTGTCCAGAACGCTAAAATCATTATCCATATCGGAGTATTTGAGCACCAAGTCCAAATAATGTCCCTTTTTGTTGATTTGCGTACCATATAATCCGATGGCTTTATTATGGTTAGAGCCACTGCCACCAGCATAACTGCTGCTGCCGTCGCCATAGCTGAAGGCCACGCCGCCATAGCGGGTATAATCATCAGTTTGCCGCAGCACCTTGTCGTAGCCCAGCTCATAGGTAGTATATTTATTCTCGAAGCTGAATCTGCCGTCCCGGCTGATCTTAGTGCCTTTGAGGCGCAGCCAGACTCCGTTCTCACCATCACCGCTCTGGCGCAGGTCGCCCAGCCGCTGCAGCAGCTGATCGTTGTCAGTGCGCCAGGTATGGTAGTTAAGCGCTGCAGCACCCATAATAGTTTTTACAGTCGTCGTTGTTTTATCGCCGGGATCAACGCTGATGATCTTATCTAAATACCAGTCAGTGTCGTAGCCTGCTGTTTCGCTGGCTTTGCTGCCCAACTCATAATGCTTGTAAAACAGGCTGCCCTCGCGGTCTTTAGCCGTAAAATCAGCCGTGCCGGTAACACTGCCCAATACCAGTCCATGCCCTTCTGTACTGCCAGCGGACGGCTCATAAGCATCCTTCTGGTAAATATCCAATACATGGCTGCCGCTGCTGGCATCAGTAATGGCCAGTTTATCGCTTTCCAGACTGCGTACATCCACATCCAGCTTAAACAAACCGCCGCTTCCTTGCAGTTCCTGTGCCGTCAGGGTATGGTAACCGCCGCTGTGTGTCAAATGCACAGCCGCTCCGTTATTTAATGTCAGCTGGTGCAGGCTACTGTCGCCACTCAGCTTCCAAACTGCGTTGTCCATCTCCAGATTTATAACGCCTGCGCCCTGATCATTGACTTTGCCGGTCAGACTGCTGCCTTCAGCAAATGCCAGTGCCAAAGTACCGCTTACTGTCCCGTCATGCAGTACGTCGCCGACCAGATGACTGCTGCCATCGACATTCACAGTAGCCGTACCTGCAGCTCGCAGCAGCACTCCATCAGCCGCTGCCTGCGAAGCAACATTTTTCAGTTCCAGCTTGCTGTTATTACCCAGTTCAATGCCTGCTCCGGCACTACTATCCGCCACGTTCAGGTTCCAACTGTCAATAGTAGTTTCCGTACCGCTTCCCAGCTTGATGCCTACAGCATTAGTGCCGCTGACCTGTACGCTTCCGGGACCATCTAAAGCGGCTTTTGTATCGCTGGTTTTGATATCGATACCGATAGCGTTGGCGCCATTCACTGTCATCAGCCCGCTCATGGTCAAAGCAGCATCGTTTTTACGCAGCAGAACCCCTGTGCTGCCGGTACCTTCAATAGAAGAAGCACCAACGATGATCACACTGCTGTTACTTGCATCCACGCCAATGCTGTCAGCTGCAGCACTGCCGGTCACAATGCCGCCTGCCTGCACTTTCGAACCGCCAAGCACCTGGATACCCAGCGACCCCGCACCTGTAACTTCTACGTTACCTGCAACACCGATATCCGAGCCGACATCACCATAAATACCATAAACGCCCGTCCCCGAAACAGCCACCTTGCCGCCGATAACGGCTTCCAGTGGCATATACGCCGAAAAGATACCCACGGACTGGGTACTGCTGTTAGTACTTGAAACTACCAGATCGTTAGTAATATTCACCTTTAAGGCAGTATTCTTCGTAGTACCCGTATAAATTCCATAGCTGTCGTCACCGCTGACGATAAAGCTGCCGCCCACATTTATTTCAATGCCGCTGCCGCTCACGTTCCAACGGTCAACATTGATGCCAATAGCTTCAGTGCCGCTGACTTCGATATTTTTACCAACAGTTACCGAACTGCCGTCACGCAGTTCTACGCCTTTAGCACCTTCGCCGCTGGCCTTCAGATTACCATCTACTGTTACCTGCGCATCGTTTTGCACGATAATGCCCAGCGAGCTTTTACCGTTCGCTGTAACATCGCCTGCCACATAAGCGCTCACACCGTCACCGTTCGTGTCGATGCCCTTGGACGATTCACCACCGGCAACGACCGACTTGCCCACTTTGATCTGTTTATTTGTACCGCTGCCACCCATCCTGACTCCGGAGGTCAGTTTGCCGGAAGCGACGATATTGCCTGCCACCTCTACATAGGAATCGTTACCGGCTCCAACGGAAATACCATAAGACAGTGTGCCATTATTATCATAGGACGAAATCACATCGCCGCCTACATAGATTTTACTGGTCCCTCCGGTGGTGATGCCGGTAGCATTGCGGTTAGAAGCGGTCACATTGCCGTCTACTTTGATGTTGGCATTTTTGCCGCTGACATAGATCCCGATCGTATTGATACCGCTGACAGAAATATTGCCGCCTACCTGGATATCGGGCGTTGACGAAATGCTGCTGCCATAACCGCCATCGATGTAAATTCCGCGTACCCGTTCGGCACCGGCATCTGATTCGACAACGATATCTGTCCCAACCCTGACCTGGACGCCGCTGTCACCGTAAACGCCATAAGAATTGTTATACTGGCTGTTGGCACCATGCACATAGATATCCTTGCCGATAGCAACCTCAGTATCATCGACAGCGCGGATACCGGTGGCGTTATTACCAATGGACTCTACGCCGTTTGTCACCGTCAGTGTCTCACCACTGTAAACGATTTCTGCCGTACTGCCAGCAGTGGCAGTAACACTGTCTACTGTTCTTGCTGCGGCCCCCAGCGGGAAGGTCAGCGTCCCCAACGCCGCCATCCCGCATAAAAGAGCCAGTTCTTTGCCTGTCACCTTCATTCTTTTCATTTTGTTTCCTCCTTGCTTATAAAACCAACCCTCAATAACTGGGAAAATCTGCAAGTGATGGCTGCCTACGACACATTTTGTAATGGCAGGGATCTCTATACTACAGATTTTGCCTCTGTTCACTTAAAATTTATCCTGACTAAAACGTCCTTTTATAAAGTATCAGGAATATTTCACTCTACCACTTTTTCAATTCTTAATATTTATTTGTATTTATATTTATTATCTTTTTGTGATTAAAAGATAATCGATATTTTTTGTCGCGTCAATATTTGCAGCATTTTAAACAACTGCTTTGTCAGCTATATATTTACCCCTAAAAAGTAAAACACCACCCAATAAATTGGGTGGTGTTTTACTATAGCAATAACTGTTTTTAATTTTTCAAAATACATCAGCTAAATTTTTACATATCGGCATTCAGGGCCATTACCAGCTCCAGACGCGTATCGACGCCTAATTTGCGGTAGATCCCCTGCAAAGCCTTTTTCACTGTTATCTCGGCAATAAACATTTCCGCAGCAATTTCCGCATTAGTCCTGCCCTGCACAACAAAGTTTGCGATCTCGGCCTCCCTGGCAGTCAAAGTTTTGCCGCCCATGATATACGAAGCTTTGTGCTTGATATTTTTTAAATTTTCCTGATATACTGCACCCAGCTCCAATATCTTTGCCAGCAGCTCCGGTTCACCGCTGTTTTGCTGTGCTGCTTTTTTGAGCAGCGGTTCCAGCACGTCAAAATTTTCCACAAAAGGCATCACGATCCCGTCTGCAGCCGCCAGCACCAGTGCCCGGTTCAATTCGCTCAAAGCTTCGTTTTCATGCTGCAGACCGTCCTGTGCCGCAGCACTGTATACCGCAGCATAAATACTCAGTAAAAAATTATTAAAACTCCGCGCCGCCGCTTCAAATTCACGCAGCTGCCCCAAAAGCGGCAGATAGTCCTTCTGCAGCAGTAAATAGCGTCCATAAACGATATATAAACAGCCCCAGGCTGAATAAAGCAGACCCGATTTCTGAAAATCGCCCTTCTGCAGCCAGCTAACGAGCAGTTTGCCCTTGTCCCCCAGCTGCAGATCGATCCAGGCGCGGCTGGCTTCGATAGTTTTGCGGTATAAATGCTCCTGCACTGCCGTCTGCAGAGCATCCAGCCGTCTGCTGATCTCACGGACACGTTTTTTATTACCCAAAGCTATACTGATACGCAGAGCAATAAATTCAGCACACAGCTCTACGCCGACCTGTTCGTTGCGCCGTGAAACATTCAGTGCTTCCGTTGCCAAAATAAACGCTTTTTCCCAATAACCGCGCTGAAAATACGCTTCCGATGCCAGTACATATTCAGAACCGGCACCGTGATTCTGCACCAGACGGTAATAATATGCCATAGCCTGCGGAAAAACATCCAGGGTTTTCTGCAGCGTACCGGCCTGACGGTAAAACATAAACAAAATAGAATTGGCACCGCCGCCCCAGATAGTCTGCGGCGAGAAAAAGCGTACCGGCTGCCGCAGCAGCTGCAGCGACTTTTTAAAATAAGCCGCCATGGCTTCCACATCATTATACTGGGTCTCACCCAGCAAAAACTCCAGCTCGCCCAGACACTGCTCCCGTTCCTGTCTGTCCTCCAGCTGCCCAATATATTTCCGCAGCTTCCTGATTTCCTGCTGCAGCCGTTCGTTTTCCCCGCTCAAAAACAGCCACAGCGCATAAATCAATCCCGCTTTGATATGCTTTTGCCTGATCGTTTCAGGCGCTTCGCCAAAATAAGCCATAATTTTATTTTTATAATTGTTCTCAAAGCTGCAGCCGCGGTCTTTTTCAAAAACGGTCAGCATCTTGTCATAATCGCCGGCTGTATGATAGTAGCAAAAGGCTGTCAGAAAATCGTTCTGCAGCTCATACCACTGACCACTGCGCCGGCACAAACGACGCCGTTCTGTATCCGGCAGTTCTGCTCCCAGACGCTGCAGATAGACTTTGAATGCATTATGGATATGGTATTGTCCTTTCAGCAGCTCATAACTGATAAAGCCATGTCTGAGCGCCAGATTTTCCAGCAGAGCTGGCGCCGCATCATTTTCCGTTATATAAGCAGCCTGGCGGCCACTAAAATCCTCATTTAAAATAGACAGCTCTGTTAAAAGTGTTTTTTCCGCTTCGCTGCAGGAATTATAAGCCACGGCCTGTACCAGCCGCAGCAGTTCTTCGCCTGTTTGCGGGCTCTGCCCGTTGTGGTACTGCCGCAGATACAGATATAGGGCGCTGACCCAGCCTTCTGTAGCAGCCAGCAGATTTTCGGCGGCACGACGTTCTAAAACTATCCCGTTTTTACGATAATAAACAATAATATCACTCACTTCAAAAGCAAAATCCTTCGGCTGCAGATACAGACACTCACCTTTCAGGACCAGCTCATCCAAAGTGAAATCCGGCGGCCGCTGTGTCAGCAGCACAAAATGCCAGTTGGGCAGATCAGCTTTCGCCAGCGCCAGCAGCAGCTTATCACAGTCCTCGCTGCCCAGCAGATGATAATTGTTCCAGACGAAAACAACCGTTTTTTTCAAATTCGATGCCTGCAGCACTTCGATAACCCGCTGACGGGTCGCCGCATTACGCGGCAGTTCCTGCCAGGTCAGCGAAGCAGTATCCACACCAGCAGTCTGCAGCGATTTGACAAAGCAACGCCAAAAAGCCGCTTCCGCTCCTGTATAACAGGTATCCCACAGCATATCTACAGAAAGGGAAAGCAGCACTTTTTTCACAGCAGTCGTTTTACCATAACCGAAAGGGGCAGCCGCAACTGTCAGCGGCACTGCCAAAATCTGAGCCAGACGTTCTTCCAAAGCCGGCTTCAAATATATTTTTTTAGGAAAAGCTTCGGATTTTTTCTGCATCGCTTCTACCCCTTTAAAGATTACGATTATTCGTCAGCACAATTATTTATTATAGTTATATTGTACCGTAAATGCCAATTTAAATACAGGGTTTTCAATATTCAAAAACATATTTTTAAATAATTTATCCTCTTTTTTGAATAATTACATTAATTTTTTCTTTTTTCACAAAATCAGGGCAGAGTTTCTGCCTCCTTATGTTTCAGACATTCAGACACATCAGCGCTGCCTGAAAACAGCACTGTAAATTTTCAAAAATATATTTTAACAAAAGCTTGACTTCCTGTTTCTGCCATGATAATATATAGAAGTATTCCGAATATACAAATTGTGCTCACATATTTTTGTAAGTCATTTGCTATTGAATGAGTTACAAAAATATGTGAGTTTTTTGCGTGTGGTCTGTGAATATAATAAAATTTAGGAGGTACTCGTTATGATGAACGGTACTGTAAAATGGTTTAACTCTGATAAAGGCTTTGGTTTCATTACTCCTGCTGACGGCAGCGAAGATGTATTTGTACATTTTTCCGCTATCGTAAGCGACGGCTTCAAAACTCTTGAAGAAGGTCAACCTGTAACATTTGATACAGAAGCTGATCCGAAAAACAGCCGCAGAATGCGCGCTGCTAACGTTCGCGTAGCTTAATCTAAACCATAAAAGCCTGCTCTTTTTGAGCAGGCTTTTTTTATTTGCACTACTAAACACCCTTATCGAACCTAGTGAGGGCACATACCCTTGTGGTATCGTTTGAATGCTTAATAAGGTTTTTACGAATTTAGCACTCATACATACCCTTGTGGTATAATAACAACATCATATACCAGCACTGAAGGAGAATCTCCATGAGCCGTACACCCTTCGTTCCTGCTGAGCTTTTAAGCAAGCTCTGGCGGGCTGTAATCGAATTTGATATGCTGCAGGCAGGTGACAGGATCCTGATCGGACTTTCCGGCGGGAAGGACAGTATGTTTCTGACTGCCGCACTGGCCGAGATCCAAAAGTATGCCCCTGTGCCGTTTGAATTGGCCTGTTATACTGTTGACGCAATGTTCTCACCTGTTTTTCCCAAAGCAGAGCTGGAAGCTTTCTGCGGATACTATGGTCTGAAACATTACAGCGAAAAGGTCGATGTCAACTCTGCCTGGCAGAATAAAGGCAATACGCCCTGCTTCACCTGTGCTTATTTCCGCCGTGCCGCTACCAACCGTACGGCACTGGAGCTTGGTTTTAACAAAGTGGCCCTGGCCCACCACCACGATGATGCCGTAGAGACCTTTTTGATGAACGTGCTCACCTCCGGTCAGCTGCGTACCTTTTTACCGGTCACACCACTGTCCAGAACAGGTCTGACCGTACTGAGGCCGCTGCTGTATTACCGCGAAGCAGAAATCATCGACATGGTCAGGCAGCTTGACCTGCAGCCTCTGCGTAATCCCTGCCCTTACGACGGTCATACCAAACGCCAGGATATCAAAGAGCATATCCGCGAACTGGAAAAGCTCAGCCCTGAAGTCTACGACCATCTGGCCGCCGCTATGCGCAATGCTCCCAATCAGGAGCTGTGGCCGGAACAGCTGAGTCAAAAACAGCTGGCCGATAAATTCCATAACTTTTGGCGTCAGAAAAGTAATTAAAATAATCCGACTTAAACTGCTGTCTGTGTTATCATTAAGACAGCAACAGTGATATTTGTATTTATCTGACGTTATATAAAAGGAGGAATCTTTATGGATTTCCAGGAAATGTTTTTCAGTTTTGACGGCCGCCTGAACCGTAAGCCCTATATCCTGCGCTTTTTACTGCGTAATGCCATCATCTGGTGTCTGGGCTATCTGATCGGCAGTCTGTTTGCGCCAGACGGAACGATGTTCCAGATACTGGCCTTTGCTTTGACCTTTATCGCCGCGCTCAGCTGCCTGTCGCTGTACGTCAGACGTCTGCATGACCTTGACCACGGCTCGCTCATGGTATTGCTGGCCTTCATTCCGCTGATCAGCTTTTTCTTTGCTGTCTACCTGATGTTCTTTCGCGGCACGATCGGTCCTAACAGCTACGGACCCGATCCGCTGGCTGACGGGCGTGGTATCGACGCTTGGTAAACAATGATATAAAATAAAAAGACGCAGCCTGAGCTGCGTCTTTTTTTATGCTGTTTTTCCGGCCGCAATACTGCGGGCCAGGCTGTTGATACTGTCCGTCAGTCTGTCCAGTCTGCCTTCCATGCGCACCAGCAGATACCACGACAGGACCATTGGGAAACCATAATTAGCGACCTGTGGCAGCAGCGTTTCCATATCCATCTTATGCTAAAACATTGACTTCCGTAGTGCGCACACGGGCTTCAACAGCTTCAGTCAGACCGATACCGTCCGCTGCAAAAATATCGGCAGCAATGACTGTCTCCATAGCTGTTTTTGCTTCGTCAGCAGTAACATCATCGCGGGGATCGGTCACGCTGAAGACTTTTTTGCTGCCATCGGCTTTTTTAAATACCAATTGTAAAACTTTTTCCATTCATTCCAGCTCCTTTCTAATAAATATACGTTCTGTACCTGTGCCAGCTTTTATTGAGCAAGCTCGGCTTTTTCAGTCACAACAACGCCCATCAGTTCATGACTGATAAGAGTGCCAAGAGCAGCAGCAGCCTGCATGATAGCCGCAGGTTCTGCTTCCGGACGTACGCCGGCATAATTATGACCTTTAGTTTTTGCAGCCCCCTGACTGTTGACGCCGTCTTCGACATTCAGTGTCAGGGTCTGTTTGGTAACAGTTTTAGTGATCGCCATTTCTTTCACCTCCTTTGTCTTAAAATTTCGCTGAGATACCACAAGGCTTTACCACGGATAACATACCCGCCCGGTTTCAGAACGCTGTCCAGCGGCAGGTCAGGCAGATACCACAGATCCCAGCGCAGCTGCGGATCGCCGCTGTGCGGTCCGTAACCGTCAAACAAGGCCGCTTCGCAATGAGTCGTCACTGTCAGGACATTGATCTCCAACTCCAGACAGGCCGTCAATACCGCAACGGCTTTAGCCAGTGTTTCTATCTGCACTACTGTCGGCGGCTCGCCGCCAAAATCAGTATCCCAGCCGCGGCAGGCCTGCGCCTCGGAAGCGCAGCACAGCGCGATGCCGATACTGCCCGTATTACGGTGCCAGGTATGCTCCTTCACTTCTGTAAATGTTTTGCAAGTCAGATACATCTCACCGCCGGGGCCGATGTTCAGGTGATAATCATCATAAACATCTTCGTAGTGACCTGCCGTCCAGTGCAGATAAAGCCTGCTGATCCTGCCCTTAGCCTGCATGGCCAAAGCAGCCAGCTCACGGTTTGTAACAGTTTGCGGATTGACAACGATCATTTTTTCACGACCTTTCAGCCCTGTAGTCGCAGCCGCTGCAAAAAAACGGAACCGTGCCAAAGATCCCGGCCTCAGTTCCGCTTTCAAGTGCCGTCGCTGACTAAAGGTGTGACGATTCTTTTCTTGCTCTCTCTTTTTCTTGTTTTTCTCTCTCCTTCTTTTCTGGCGCTCTTAAAAACCTCCTTTGATTTGGGTTTTATCCTTTTATACAACACCTTATTTATACCGCTTTTATCATTTGGCTTTGTTGGTATTTGTTTTATTAAAATTAATATTATATAATAAATATATATAATGTTTTACTCTTTAAAACAACAGGTATCAACAAACCATAACCTGGGAAAGCTGGTTTCTTAATGGATCACCTGCGCTCAATTTTCCAAAAGAACAAAAATCTGCTCGTTTTCTGCTGCTGCCTGTTCTTGCTGCTTTACCCTTTCAGCGCCGCTGCCACTGGCATGCGCCCTCATCCCATCAGGGTCGGCTACACCGACAGCCCCGGTTTTATCGAAAAAACAGCAGCCGGAACCGTCGACGGATACGGCGTTGCATATCTCAACGAAATCTCGCACTATACCGGCTGGCGTTATGAATATGTTTATGCCACCTGGCAGGAATGTCTGGAGCTTTTAGCCAAAGGCGAGCTTGATCTTTTAGGCATGGCCCAGTACACGCCTGAGCGTGCCGCCAGCTACGAATTTGCCTCGCTGCCCAGCGGCGTCGAATACATGGTCATGTACGTGCGCAATGACGATAACGAAGTTTACTATAACGATTACCAGAGCTTCAACGGTCTGCGGATCGGCGTTCTCAAGGGTAACTTCCAGACAGAAATTCTAAGCGATGTTGCCCGTAAAAATACATTTACCTATCAGCCTGTACTTTTTGATTCCAGCAAAGCTATGGTCGAAGCGCTGCAAAATAAACAGATCGATGCCGTAGTTACCGGCAGCATGCCTTTATATAAAGATCTGCGGTTAGTGGCCCGCTTTCAGGCCGACCCGATCTATTTTATTACGACTAAAGGCAATAAAGCCGTCCTGCAGCGCCTAAACGATGCTTTAATGAACATTCACGCCAATACGCCTGAATTTGAAAATACGACTTATGCCACCTATTACGAACAAAGTTCTCTGCTGACGCAGCCGCTGCTTACCAAAAAAGAACGAGACTTCCTGGCGCACCGCGAGCCGATCACCATCGGTTTTCTCCCTAACGACGAACCGCTTTCAGCATTCAGTTCCGAAACTAATCTGCCGGCAGGTATCCTGCCCGGAATAGCCAAAGAGCTGGGACGCTTATCCGGTGCCCAGGTCATTTTAAAGCTGCTGCCGGCAGGTGCCCGCCTGGACCAGAGCCTGCAGAAAGAAGGTTTTGACCTGATCGCCGGGATCACGGATTACGAGCCTTACCGAAACAACATTTCGATCCGGCTTTCCAAGCCCTTCTTTCAAGGGCGCGTTATGGCTGTCGCCAATAAAAATAATTTTATCGACATCACCAAACCGCAGAAGGTAGCTTTGCCATTTAATTATATTGCTTATAAAAATCTCATTTTAAATACCTATCCCCATTTTTCCATTATCAATAAAGCCAATACCAGAGACTGCCTGATGGCAGTAGCGGACGGAGAGGCCGACATTGCTCTGCAGAACAGCCATATCATCAGCTATCATCTGCAAAATCCCCGCTTTACCGATTTAAAGATTTTATCTTTATTTAATTTCCCCGATAATCTCTGTCTGGCAGCAGCTAATAATGCCGACGGCAACCAGCTGCTGACTATTTTCAACAAATGTATCGACACGCTGAATCCTAAAACGCTGGATAACATAGTGATGTACGAGACCGTACAATCGCCTTACCAGCCTTTACTGTCTGATCTGGCCTATAAATACAACTATCTGATCGCTGCTTTGCTGGCCGTGCTGATCATTCTTTTTACCGCCTGGCTTTATTTCACTTTGCAGCGGCAAAAATATCTGGAACTGCTGGAAGCTAAAAATCTGGAGCTGGAAACTGCTGCCAAACAGGCGCTGGCCGCCAGTGAAGCTAAAAGCAGCTTTCTGTCGCGAATGAGCCACGAAATCCGCACGCCGCTCAACGCCATCCTGGGCTTTACCAGACTGGCCCTGCAGCCGGAAAAACAAAGCCGCAGCACTGAATATCTGCAGAAAATCAGCTATTCGTCCGAGCTGCTTTTAGGTATCGTCAACGATGTTCTCGATATGTCCGCGATTGAAAACCAAAAACTCAAGCTGGACAATTCTCCCTTTAAACTTTCTCAAGTACTGCGTGAACTCCAGAGCCTTTACAGCATCCAATGCCGCGAAAAAAATATCAGTTTCATACTGAACAGCGAAGCCTTCAAACACGATATCCTGCTCGGCGACAGCCTGCGTCTGCAGCAGATTTTAAGCAATCTGCTGTCAAATGCCGTCAAATTCACTGCCACCGGAGGACAGATCACGCTTGACATTACTCAGCAGCAGGCCGACAGCGCTGATCAGACTGTCCTGACAATGGTCGTTACAGATACCGGCTGCGGTATGTCGGAACAAATGCTCGCTCAAGTCTTCCAGCCCTTTGAGCAGGAAGACGGCAGCACCGCCAGAAAATACGGCGGCAGCGGCCTTGGACTTTCTATCGTCAAATATTTAGTTGAATTGATGGGCGGCAGCATCAGCGTCAACAGTGCCAAAGGGAAAGGCAGTACGTTCACCGTACAGCTGACACTGCCTTACGCCGAAGAACTTGCTGAAAAAGACAGCACAACGGCTGAACAAAACCTGTATGATCTGCATCTGCTGCTGGCTGAAGATAATCCTCTCAATCAGGAGCTGTGTCTGGAGCTTTTAAAAAGCCGCGGCATCAGCAGCGACTGCGCCGTCAACGGCAAAGAAGCACTGGAACTGTTTACAAACAGCGCCCCCGGCACCTATGCTCTGATCCTGATGGATATTCAGATGCCGGTCCTGGACGGTTATCAGACAACGCAGGCGATCCGCAGCAGTACGCACCAGCAGGCACAGACGATCCCGATCATCTCGCTTTCGGCAGATGCTTTTACAGAAGATATCAGGCGCGCTTACGCCAGCGGCATGAACGACCATGTCAGTAAACCCATCGTTCCTGAAGAGTTATTTGCTGCGATCACCCGCGTCCTTAAAACACTTAACTAAAAAGAAAACGCTCAGAGCCTAAGCCCTGAGCGTTTTTATTTTTAAACAGCACTACCTCAATAAGTCAGCACTTCGTTGCCGGTTTCCGTAATCAGCACCGTATATTCCCACTGAGCACTCATGCCGCCGTCCTGAGTATAAACAGTCCAGTCATTGCCGGCATCAACATAAACCTCGCGCTTCCCGGTATTGATCATCGGCTCGATCGTAAAGATCATGCCCGGTACCAGCAGCATTCCTGTCTTGCGTTTGCCCACATGGCAGATGAAAGGTTCCTCATGGAAATCGATACCCACACCATGACCGCCGAATTCGGTGACGACAGAATAACCATGCTTATGAGCAAAACCGGACACGGCTGCGCCGATATCGCCGACAAAGCTCCACGGCTGTGCTGCCTCAAGCCCGCGGCGCAGGCACTCTTTAGTGATCGCTACCAGATCCTGTTTCTTTTTATCGACTTTGCCGATCATAAACATTCTGGAAGCATCGGCATAGTAGCCGTTATAAATAGTTGAAACATCGACATTAACGATATCGCCGCTTTTCAAAACGTCCTGTGCCGACGGTATTCCGTGGCAAACCTGATCGTTGATCGAGGTACAGACACTTTTAGGAAATCCGCAGAAATTAAGCGGTGCCGGGATCGCACCATGACTAACGGTATATTCGTGTACGATAGTATTGATCTCTTCCGTTGTCATGCCTGTTTTGATATTTTTTTCTACTTCGTCCAAAACTGCCGTATTGATCTTACAGGCCTCTCGAATACCTGCGATCTGTTCCGGCGTTTTGATCATCTCCCGGTCAGGCACTTCGTGACCGGCCTTGCGGTACAATTCGATTTTAGCGTCTATTTCGCTGTGACAGTCGGCATAAGCTTTGCCGCTGCCGCACCAGCATAAATCAGTTGTCATAACTTCACTCCTCTTCCATAAAGAACTATAACCATTATCACAGACGTGCCCTGCTTCCTGCCTGCTGTAAAATGTAAGAGCAGGCTGTTTGTGACTGCAGGTCAGCATCAGGCGAGATCATTGCCGCACCTGCAGCTTAAATTCCCGTCGCTTTACGATATTGTCATTATACCATATCCATCTAATTTTCTCATATCAAATTCAGGTATTTTATGATAAAATAAACTTAGTTTTTTGCGAAAGGAAGTAACCTCTGACAATGGAAGCACTTTATTCTAATTTTTTCGATTACATCCTGCACTTTGACCGCTACCTGCCTCTTGTCATGGAGCAATACGGTCACTGGATCTACGCGATCCTCTTTACGATCGTTTTCTGCGAGACCGGACTTGTTGTGACTCCCTTTCTGCCCGGCGATTCACTGCTTTTTGCCTGCGGCGCCCTGGCAGCTACAGCAGGCGGCCTTGACCTGACGACGCTCGTGATCATCTTTCTGGTTTCCGCAATTTTAGGTGACGCCTGCAATTACATGATCGGCGAAGAATTCGGGCACCGGATCCTGCGGAATTATCCGAAACTCATCAAACCACAGCATATCCAGAAGGCTGAAGCCTTTTATGCCAAACATGGCCATAAAGCGATCTTCCTGGCCCGCTTTGCCCCTATCGTCCGTACGCTGGCGCCTTTCGTAGCCGGCATCGGCAGTATGCATTACCGTACTTTTGCTATCTATAATGTGACCGGTGCTGTGACCTGGGTCTTTTTATTCGTCGGCGGCGGTTATCTGTTCGGCAATATGCCCTGGGTCAAAAACAATTTTTCCCATGTTACGCTGGGCATCATTATTTTCTCCCTGCTGCCGATTTTTTACGAAACACATCTTAAAGGCTGGCTGGCCAAACGGAAAAACAAGTAAAGGAAGTGGCGCGTTATGTATTATTTTACCAGCGACTACACAGAAGGCTGCACTCCTGAAATACTGGAAGCACTGGCAGCAACTAATTTTGAACAGACCGGCGGTTACGGGATCGACCCATACTGTGAAACAGCAGCCCTGCTGATCAAAAAAGAATGCGGCCGCAGCGATATCGACGTACATTTTATGACAGGCGGCACGCAAACCAACCTGACGATCATCTGCGCAGCACTGCGCCCCTTCCACGGCGTTTACGGTACTGTACAGAGCCATATCAACACGCACGAAGCCGGCGCGATCGAACGAACCGGCCATAAGGTAATCGACCTGCCGACATCTGACGGCAAAATCACAGCTGCCATGATCAGACAGCAGCACGAGCTGTATTTAGGCGACCCCAGCCGCGAACATCTGGTCCAGCCCAAAATGGTCTATATCTCACAGCCGACAGAGATCGGTTCCCTGTACCACAAAGAAGAGCTGGAAGCGCTGTATGCCGTCTGCCGGCATTACGGACTTTATCTTTTTATCGACGGGGCCCGTCTGGGCTACGGCCTGACAGCTCCTGACAATGACCTGACACTGGCGGATATCACAAACAACTGCGATGTCTTCTGCATCGGCGGCACCAAATGCGGCGCGCTTTTCGGCGAAGCGGCAGTTATCATCAATCCGGCTCTAAAAGACGATTTCCGCACGATCATGAAGCAGGGCGGCGCTGTACTGGCCAAAGGACGCCTGCTGGGCCTGCAATTTGAAACTCTTTTTACAGACGGACTTTATTATAAGATCTGCCGTCATGGCGTTGAACTGGCTCTGCAGATCAAAGCAGCTGTCCAGGAACGCGGCCTGGGCTTTGTGACCGATTCCACAACAAACCAGCAGTTCATCATTTTCCCGCAGGCAATGTACGACGAACTGAGTAAACAGTTTGCCCTTGCACCCTGGGAATACATGGACGACGGCAGGATCTCCGCCCGTATCTGCACCAGCTGGGCCACAGACCCAACTCAGGTCGACAGACTCTGCAGCATGATCAAAGCACTTTAAGACAAGCTTATAAACAAAATGACCCGTACGGATTTTATCGTACGGGTTATTTTTTATTCGCTTTCCGCAGCGGTTATCTGCGACATGAACGGTTCATTTTCCAGCTCTTTACTGTAAATGACACAATTATTTTTGCCGCGCTTTTTCGCCTCATACAAAGCCTTATCTGCTTTATATAAAAGCACTGCATCATCTGTACCATCTACGGGATAAAACGATACGCCTACGGATATCGACAGCGGCACCCGGACATCAGCTTCAAGTCCCAGTTTTTCGATGCCTGCTCTCAGCTCATCCGCTTTCATCAGCGGCAGACGGCTATCCTTGATGTTACGCATAATGATCAGAAACTCATCGCCGCCGATGCGGCAGACGATGTCGTCGATCCGGAACTGCTTGCTGATCTCATTGGCGATCCGGCAGAGAACCTCGTCACCGAACAAATGCCCATGCCTGTCGTTGACCATCTTAAAATTATCAACATCCAGGAACATGACCGCAGCCTTTTCCTTCTGCGGTTCGCAGAGCATCTGCTGCAGCAGGCGCTCGCCATAAGCCCTGTTGCCAAGCTTGGTCAAAGCATCACTCTCAGCCTGCCTTTTCCAAAGTCCGATCTCACGTTTCATTTTATCGATACTGACCATCCTGCCCACGATACTGAGCATGACGCCATAATTTTCTTTATCCCAGATCGAATTTATATGGATCCTGTACCATTTTTCTTCGCCGAACTTATTGATCAGCCGGACATCTTTAACATAACCGCTGTTCTCTTCTGTCAATGCCTTGGTCAGCTCCGCCAGCTGCTGCAGATCCTCCTGTAAAATAGGCATACTGCTGTAAATGGCCTCTTTTGCGTTTGTGACAACACATTCACCGCCAAAAATATTTTTATATTCATCCGAGAAAATGATCAGGTCTTTTTCAAGATCATAGTCAAAAATTATATCGCCGCTCATGGCAAACAGCGCCTTCTGTTTTTCGCGTTCTATTTCCAGCAAACGCGCAACGCGGCTGTTTTTATCCATATCACAGCTATAGCATTTTTTACCGCTGAATTTCTCGGTATTGGGATGCTGATAGTGATACACTACCGCCGGCAGCCCGTCGTCTGACTGTAAAATTTCCGGCAGCCCCGGAGCGATTTTCAGAAAGCACTGCAGAAGATCGGGGCTGAATGCGCCGCATTCGCCTTTTTCAATCATTTGCACCGATTCTTCATGGGTAAAAGCACCTTTATAACAGCGGACACTGGTCAAAGCGTCATAACAGTCGGCCAGCGACACGATCTGCGCATAAATAGGTATCTCTTTGCCGATCAGTCCGTCAGGATAACCGCTGCCGTCCCATTTCTCATGGTGCCAGCGGCAAATATTGTAATGATAGCGGTACTGCTCTTTATTCTGCTTCAGACTGTCGATACTTTCCAGAATCTCACAGCCGTACAGCGTATGCTCCTTCATAATTGCAAATTCTTCTGCCGTCAGCCGACCGGGTTTATTCAGGATATAGTCCGGGATCGCGATCTTGCCTATGTCATGCAGTGCCGCCGCCATCGAAATATCCTCGATGGTCTTATCGCTCATTTTATATTCGGCATTCTGCCGTCCCAGCTCCTTCAGCATGATCTTTGTCAGCTGACGGATACGCTGGACATGCTGTCCTGATTCGCAGTCGCGGAATTCAACGATCGTACTCAGGGTATCGATCATAGCCACGTTGAAATTACGCAGCTGTTCATTCTGCTTTTCGATTTTCGTCATCTGTTCCTGGACCAGCTTTTCCAGTTTATAACGATAACGGTACAATTCGATGATATTATTAACGCGCTGGCAAATATTATCTGGGTTGAACGGTTTTAAAACGACATCAACCACACCCAGACGAAAGCCTTTGGAAATAGCATCGTTGGACGATTCGGCCGTGATCAGAAAAATAGGCGTTTTCTCAGTCAGGCCTTTGCCGTTCATAATTTCCAGAGCTTCCAACCCGTCCATGATCGGCATCACGATATCCATCAGCACGATCGCTATTTCCTCGTGATACTGCTCCATCAGATCTACAGCCGTTTTACCGTTATCTGCTTCCAGTATTTCATAGTCACCGGCAAAAAGCTCACACAGGATCGCCCGGTTAAGCTCAACGTCATCGACTATCAGGATTTTATCTTTCTGCCTCTCCAAGCCTGTCTGCCTCCTTTTGCGGTTACTTATATCACAGATTGCAAGCAACTGTAAAATTCATAATCATCACAATTCTATATGTTCTATTATATTATTTTTTTGTATTTTACACAATAAAAACTTCTTTTTATAAATAAAAGATCACTATTCCTTCAATAATTGCTGCAGCTGCAGTACCTTCTGCCGCCAGTCATCGCTGTATGCTCCGCCGCCCTGAGCAAAATGCTGCGCCCCGCCGCCCCTGCCGCCAAACAGCTCGCCTGCCTTTCTGCAAAGACTGCGGCAATCAGCCTGCGTCTGTTCCCCGCTTCCCAAAACGAAATTGATCCGCTCACCGGACCTGTACACGACCGCAGCTACAGTACGCCCGTCTGCCAGCAGTTTATTCAGCAGCAGTCTGGCATCGGCGGCGCTGCAATCCTCCTGTGCCGCCGCGACATATTTAGTGCCGCCCTCATCAACAGCAGCCTGCGCTAAAAGCTGCGGCGCTAAAAATTCATATAATTTAGCGGTCTGTGCTTTTAACCGTTCATTCAGTTCCGTTACTTCTTCCTGCAGCTTCCTCAGTCCCTGCGGTACGCCCTCCGGCTTCATGGAAAGCAGGCGCCCGGCCTGCCAGACGTATTCATTTTTGCGGCGTGCGTCTTCCAGTGCCCAGCGCCCGCATAAAAACTCTACTCTGATCCCATCCTTATGTTTATCAAAACGATTGATCCGGATCAGACCGATCATACCTGTACGTAACGGATGCGTACCGCAGCAGGTACAAATATCCCCGTCTGCCACCGTCACGATCCTCAGCGTACCTGTCAGCTTTTCATTTTTCTTACGCATCACTAGCGCTGGCAGCTCCGTATGCGGCAAATAACTGACCGTGATCGGCTTATCCTCCCAGATCTGGCTGTTGGCATAATCCTCGGCCTGCGCCAGCTCAGCCGCTGTCAATTCTTTATCCAGGTCAATAGTCACCAAACGTTCGCCCATATGAAAACCAATATTATTAGCTCCGAACAGCTTCCAGACCGCATGCGAAAGAATATGCTCGCCGGCATGCTGCTGCATATGGTCCAGCCGGGCCTGCCAGTCCAGCACCGCTTCGACCTGCTCCCCAACCGGCAAAGGCCGCTCACAATAATGCACTACTTCGCTGCCGCGCTGCGCAGCATAAGTCATCTTCACGCCGCCCAGCGTTCCGCGGTCACTCAGCTGACCGCCGCCCTCCGGAAAAAATACCGTCCTGTCCAGAACCACGGCATACCCGCGTTTATCTTCTGCACAGCTCAGCACCGTTGCCAGGCAACTTTTCAGCATCGAATCCTGTTCATATAATTTTTCTGTCATCTTAAAAACCCCTCGTCAATAAAATTTATATTTTTATTATAACACTGCCGCCGGCAACGGTTAAGCAATATCAGCCGCAGTTTTCTTCAGCATTTAATTTATGTTATAATGTGAACACTTGGCGAGGTATTTTCGAGCCTAGTGAGAACATATGCCCTTGCAGTATCGTTTGATTGCTTAATGAGGTTTTTTCGAATTTAGCAATCATACATGCCCTTGCGGTATAATGTGAACACAAAATCAAACTATCATAATACACTCAAAGGAGCAGGCAATGTATAAATATATCCTTTTCGACCTTGACGGCACCCTTACCGACTCGGCACCCGGCATCATCCGCTGCGTACAGTATGCCCTGGAAAAATGCGGCAAAGGCACCTGCCCCGACCGCGAGCTGCTGCCATTTATCGGCCCGCCGCTGACAGAATCCTTCCAGAAAGTCTGCGGCATGACTGCCGCAGAAGCAAATACGGCCCTTGAATATTACCGCGAGCGCTTCGCACGCGTAGGTATGTACGAAAACTCCGTCTACGACGGTATTCCCGAATTACTGCAAAACCTGCGGCAGGCAGGCAAGACCCTTGCCGTAGCCACCAGCAAGCCGCAGCTTTACGCAGAAAAAATCCTGGAACACTTTGGCCTCGCCGCTCACTTCTCAACAATAGCAGGCCCCGGGTTCAACGGCGAGCTGCCAACCAAAGCCGACGTGATCAGCGAAGTGCTGCAGCGGCTGCACCTTACCGCTGCTGATAAGAACGCCGCCGTTATGCTGGGCGACCGCGAGCACGACGCTATCGGCGCACAGCAAAATAAAATCGCCATCATCGGCGCAGGCTACGGCTACAGTTCCCCGGGCGAACTGAGTGCCGCCGGTGTCAGACAAATCGTTTCTGCTCCGCAGGATTTTGCAGACTTTTTATTATGATTTATTTTTAAAGCAGTTACATCGATCATGATGTGGCTGCTTTTTTATTTTCCTCTGCGCCTTGAACTTTTCGCAGAACCATTGACATATAACGCTTCACACTGCATAGATAAAATTGATTTTTCAGGCTATTATATATCAACAACTTATTGAGAATAGCTATGTTTTTTAACAAATTAATTTTAGCATAAATTATTACTTGTAATATAAAAAGTTAAATGTTATAATTCTATCTGATTTCAAAATTGAATACTTTATGATAATCAGGTGCATTATTGCCTAACAGAGAAATCGGTGCAATGCCGATGCGGTCCCGCCGCTGTAATGCTGAGCAAACCTCAAAACGTCACTGGGAAACTGGGAAGACGAGGTACGCGATGAAGCAGAGCCAGAAGAACTGCCTGATTATAGCCCATTACGATCCTGCGAAAGACAGGAATGGAGCGTTACAAGAGCTTTTTACGCTTTTCTGTCTTTATGCGCAGAAAAGCGTTTTTTATTTTGCTTTTATTTTTCTGACACGCGAAACCCGGTCAGCTCGGTCAGAAAAACTAAAGATATAAAAATTATTTGACGAGGTGTTTAAAAGATGGATGGGAAGAAAAAAATCTGGGCAACGGCCGTCTTATGCGCTGTTGCCAGCGTTGGCTTTATAGTACCCGCTGGCGCCGAAGAAACCATGACGCATGATTTGGACGAAGTCATCGTCGAAGCCGACAGAAACACTCTGCCGGGGGGATTTGTAGCCAACAACGACAGAGTTGGCATTTTGGGCAATATCAAAGCAATCGATGTTCCTTTTACACAAAAAAAATATACTGAAAAAACTATTATGACCTTTTATGACCCCAATCAGCCTTTAAACGGTACTTTGGCTAATACCCCTTCTATTCGTATCGGCAGTACTTCTCCCATGTATACAGATTTCAGTATGCGCGGCGTCAATATGAATGCTTCTCATTACTACATCAACGGTATTCCCAATATGTTCAACCAGACCCGCAGCATCCCGGCATATATCCTCAGCAGCGTCGATATAGTCTCCGGCCCTAACACCGTGCTTAACGGCGCTACCTTTTCCAACAACGGCACTAATGGCACCGATGCGCCGGCAGGACTGCTGAACGGTACAACCAAACGCGCTACTGCAGACCCTGTCACCCGCTATACACAGCGTTTTTCCGGACGCAGTACCTGGACCGAAGACCTTGATCTAGGACGCCGCTTTGGTAAAAACAATGAATGGGGCATCAGAGTCAACGCCCATAATGAAGACGGCGGCCTTTCCATAAAAGGTGCCGATGTACGTGATAAAAGCATTTATATCAACTTAGATCATCAGGCCGCTAAAAGTATGACTAATATTTTCGGCGGTTATTATGACTGGAAGGTAAATGGAGGCCAGCGCTGGCTCAGTGCCAGCGGTGTTACCAAAGGCAATCTGGCAGAAGCCCCGAACGGTAAAACAGACCTCAGTTTTGACGGTCAGACCAAATATAATCACGGCATGCTGTTTACCTTAAACCATATCCAAAAATTCAGCGATAAATGGAGCGGTTTCATCAACGGTGGCTACGGGCATTATTCCGAGCATAAAAACGATCCCAACAGTGGTTCACTGACTCTCGGTGACAACGGCAAGCTCTCCGGTAAATTCCGCGACTATGTCTCCGACAGTAAAAGCAGTTACTGGCAGGTCGGCGTTTCTAACAAGGCCGCCATCGGTAATGTAAAAAATGACTTGTCTTTTGCCGTTGATTATTTCATGTATAAAAGTAAAGCCGTCAATTCCGGCAGTGCTGCAGGTCAGGCCACTATCGGCGGGGATCTGTGGAATGGCGTTCATATTATCGGCACTCCAATCGCTGCTGCTGACATCGATTCTGTTGGCTACAGCAAAGAATATGCTTATGCAGCAACCCTAGCCGACCGTTTTGAATTTGGCAAAGCTTCGTTATATGCAGCACTGCAATACCGCGATACCGAAACTGAAAGTGCTTCCGGCGCCAAAGTCAGCAAAGATTCCCTTAATCCTACCTTTGCTATCGCTTATAAGCCTGTCGAAAATTTATCAGTATATGCCAGCTACGCCCAATCCTATACCAAACCGGTAGAGGTAAGTAAGTCTTACGATAATGCCGGTGAAATTTTTAAACCTATCAAAAACAAACAAACTGAGGTCGGCATCAAATACCGCGGCGGCGAAATTTTACACAGTTTGGCCTTCTTCGAATTAAATCAGGGCAGCTATATCAAAGAAGATAATCCCGGCGGTAAAATAGGAGAAATCTACACGCAAAACGGCGAAAATAAATTCAAAGGCGTCGAATACTCTCTGACCGGTAAAGTTGCTCCTAAATGGAATGTTATGGGAGGCCTGATGTACCTTGACGGTAAACGTGAAAAGCTTGCTAAAGGCAGTGAGCATCTCGAAGGCCGTTATGCTACCGGTACTCCTAAATGGAACGCCGTTTTGGCTACGGAATACGAAGCGGACCAGAATAATTCCGCTATTTTCCGTATGAACTACGTAGGCAAGTCCCACGTTAACGATAATGGCGTTATGGCCCCCGATTATATGACCTTCGATTTAGGTTATAAACATAAAACCAAAATCAATTCCACACCTGTTACTTTGACTGCTATGTGCTATAACGTTTTAGGCAAAGATTACTGGATCTCCCGCGGTACCTCCGTAGCTCTCGGCGCGCCGCGCACAATGATGCTGTCAGCACAGTTCGATATTTAGCAGACAGCCACACTGCTTTTAGGAGTTAAGTCCAGATATACCATCAGCGTGCATAACTGGAAAATTCATTAATAAAATTATGAGGTGTTTACCAATGATAAATAAGCACAAGAAATTTTTAACAGCGGCTGTTTTCTGCGCCATTACCAACACTGGTTTTGTTCTGACGGCCTCCGCTGAGGAAACCATGACGCACGACCTGGACGAAGTCGTTGTCGAAGCCGATAAAGACGCCCTGCCTGGCAGTTATGTAAAAACCAAAGGCAGTATCGGCATTTTAGGCGAAAAAAGCGTCCTGGACGTGCCTTTCAGCAATATGAACATCACTCAAAAAACCATTGAGACTTTCGGCGGCCCCAATCAGCCTTTACAAAGCATTTTAGCAAATAACCCGGCTGTGCGGATTCAAGGCACGACTTTGCACAATGATTTTTCTATCCGCGGCATCAAAGGCAACGGTACCAGTTCCTACCTAAACGGTATCCCCGGTCTAATGACTCAATTTGCCGCCCCTACCTTTATGATCGGCGACATTCAATTTATTTCCGGCCCTAACAGCGGCATTACCGGTATTCCCAGCACCTATGAAACCACGGCAGCCGGCGGTATAGTTAATTTTGTTTCCAAAAAAGCAACAGAGGCACCGCTTACACGTTACCGCCAAACTTTTTCAGGCAAAGGGTCTTTTGGTGAATACCTGGATGTCAGCCGTCGTTTCGGCAAAGACAAAGAATGGGGCGTACGTATCAATACGGAATTACTGAATGGCAATACCGCTATTGACAGCAATGATATGGAAGCCCAGGGTATTTTTGCCAACATCGACCACCGTGATAAAAAAAGCAACACCAATTTACTTGTTGGCTACCGGCATTTAAATATCGAAGGCGGAGCACGCTGGTTCTCATTAAAAGCAGCCGCGATCGGCAAAGAAATCACCAAAGTGCCAAGCGCTCCTGAAGCAAGCAAAAATTACGGTTTTGATGGATTGGCCAAAGAATCAGAAGGATACATCATTGCTTTAAACCATGAACAAAAAATGAATGCCGACTGGAAATGGTTTCTGAACGCCGGCATGAACAGCAACAAACTGCAAAGAAACATCATCGGCGCCAGCAGTAATTTCGTTATCATCAATGACAAAGGCGATGTCAGTAATAATTTAATGTCCACACAAACTGTTACCAAAAATTATTATGCCCAGCTCGGTATCAACGGCAATATTAAAACCGGCGCAGTAAATCACGATGTAACCTTAGCCCTGGACAAAGCCTGGCACAGTATCGAAGGCGCCAAAAACATGTATAACAATGGCAGTATGGGCAGTGTCAGCGGCAATATTTACAGCGGCCTGCAGGGCAACAATGTCTGGTATCCCTCAATAGAAACCGGTTTGAGCAGTAAAGATCAGTATTGGGGTATCTCTTTAGCTGACACTGTAAAATATAAAAAAGCCCAGCTTTTACTTGGTGTGCACAAGCATAATGCTTCGGTCGACAGCTATAATAAAATTACCGGACGAGTAACTCAAACCGTTGGCAGCGATGCTTTATGCCCCACTTATGGTTTTGTTTATCAGCCCGATGAGCATACTTCTTTGTATGCCAGTCATTCTGAAAATTTTGATAAGGGCACTATTGTTGCCAGCAAATATGCTAATGCCGGTGAAGTCTTGAATCCTGCCAAAACCAAACAAAATGAAATCGGCTTTAAATATGCCAATGCCGGCTTCCTTACCAGCTTAGGTATTTTTAACATCAAGCAAGCCAACAACATCGAAGTCTACAAAGGCAGCACGTATTTGCAGCAGGACGGCGAACAGGAATACCAGGGGATAGAATTGTCTGTGAATGGTAAACTCGCCGATAAGTGGAATTTTATGGGCGGTCTGATGTATTTGGATGCCACCCAAAACAAAACCCAAAACGGCACTAACGACGGTAAAACTGTCAATGGTGCGGCCAAATGGAATGCTGTGGCCGTACTGGAATATAATCCGGATGAAAAATTCAGTATTGTCGGACGGGCAATGTACACCGGTAAAGCCGATATTTATAATGAACAGCTGCAGACCCCTTCTTATATGACTTACGACTTGGGTGTCAATTATAAAACTGCTTTCAACAAAACTCCTGTTACCTTGACTGCAATGTGCTACAACCTTACTGATAAAAACTACTGGACTGCCTATGGTAATAATCTGATCTTATCCAGCCCGCGTACCCTGATGCTGTCCGCAACCTTCGACATTTAATTTTCACTTCCATTATCAAAGAGGGTATGTATGCCCTCTTTGATTTTGTAATAGCAGGAGGCAGTTACCGCTATGCTTAAATTCACCGATATCGACTTCAACGCAGTCTGGCAGGAAACCTTTGGCTGGAACGCTGCCGGCGATACCGACAACCGCAAATTCAATGACCAGGCAGAAAATGATTTTTGGGTCCGGCTGGCGCCGCGATATACACAGGAATATAATCTCAATCACGATACCGGCCTGATTGCCGATAAACTGGCCGGCCTTCTGGGCAGGAATAAAACCATCTTGGAAATAGGCTGCGGTAGCGGTAATTTCACTTTGCTGATGGCACAATATTCTCAGCAGATCCTCGGTCTTGATTTTTCACCTGCCATGCTGGCTGTGCTTGAAGAGAGGCGGCTTGCCGAAGGTATCGGCAATATTCGCACGCAGGCAGGCAAATGGGAAGATTTTACAACTGACGCTGTATTCGACTACATCGTCAGTGTCAATTCACTCTACCGTATCCGCGACATAAAAAGCGCTTTATTGAAAATGCACGCTTACAGTACCCAGGGCTTTATCATCTTCAGAACTATCCAGCGGCCGTTCTTTTACAGCCTTTATCAGAAAAACGGCGTGTCCTGCCCTGAATGTCTTGATTATCAGCTGCTGCCGCTGCTTTTATGGCGGCTTGGTCTGCAGGCCAACGTAGAATTTCTAACTTACCCCAAAAAGAAGTATTTCCTCGACTTGGCTGATGTAAGTCAGGAAATGCAGGCTGATTTGACTGCGCAAATCTTTCATGAGCAGCAGGCAAAGCTTTTGCAGGCTTTTACCGGACAGGCAGCTTTTACAGACGGACGATATACGATCAGCCAGCCGCGCACTACTGTTATTATTTCTGTAAAAAATAAATCTGGGATGAAAATATGAAACATTTTTATAAGCCCCTGTTACTGCTGCTTACGACAGCCGTGCTTTTGCTTGGCGGCTGCGGCGTGCAGCAAACTGCCTCAGAACAGGAAAAAAATATCACAGCTGAAAACAACGCCGTTGTTTTAGCTGCCGGCAGAAATTTGGCCCCAGGCGAAAAAGACGGTTACTATTGCAGCAAGATTTTAGGCGTTTGGGAACCACTGATCACCAAAGATGAAAACGGCCTGCCCAAACCCTGCCTGGCCACAGGCTGGGAGATGAAGGACGGCGGCAAAGAATGGATCTTCCATCTGCGCCGGGGCGTACAGTTCCACAACGGCAGCCCTTTTAATGCCGATGCCGTTATCAAAAACTTTGAGCGGATGAAATTAGGCGTCAAACGTTCCTCTTTTTATGGTCTGGATATCAAAACCTTTTATCCGTCACTGATTCGTTACGAAAAAATCGACGATTACACCTTAAAATTCCTTTTTGCCGAGCCCAACGTCAACCAGCTGTATAAAATGATCGACTTCGGCAGCCCTGTCTATGCCCCGGAATGCTTTGCTCCCGACGGCAATTTTCAGGGCTTCGCTATAGGTACAGGGCCTTATAAGATCACTGAAAACGTACTGAACAAATATGTCCGCCTTACCCGCAGCGATACTTATTACGGCACTAAAGCAAAGGTGCCCGAGATAGTAGTCAGGAATATTCCCAATCCCGACGTCCGTTATGCGGCCTTAAAGGCCGGCGAAATTTTAGGAGTTCTGGACATCAACGCCATTCCGCCCTTTTTGGCTGAGGAGATCAAACAGGATGACCGTTTTGCAATATCGACCAATAAATCGACGATGATCCGCTTTTTGGCCCTGAACGGCAGCAGATTTCCTTTTAACGATGTACGTATGCGTCAGGCCGTCAGCCTGGCGATTGACAGAAAAGATCTGGTCCAGGTATTATATTTAAACTATGCCGAACCAACTGCCAATCTTTTGAACTACACCAGCCCTTATTATAAAGACTATCCGGTAGAATATGACCCCGAAAAGGCGCGAAAACTGGCCCGTGAAGTGTTAGGCGGACAACGCTGCGAAGTGGTCTACTGCATCAATGGCGGCGAACCGCTGCAGAAAGGCGAAGCAGAACTGATCTCATACTGGCTGCAAAGCATTGGCCTCGATGTGACGATCCAATCGCTGGAATATGCCACCATGGCCCGGCAGATGCGCCGAGGCGACTATGACATTGCCCGCGTACAGCAGGGCTTGCCTAACGGCGACCCCTACAGTATTTTTTATACTTTTATGATGCCGGACGGCAGCCGCAATAAGATCAGCTGCCTGGCTTACCAAAATCATGAGGTCGCAGCTTTACTGCAGGAGGCCAAGCATTGCACAGATGAAAATAAACGCCGTGCCATTTATGACCGGTTGCAGCTTATTTCCATCGAAAACCAGCCTGTAGTACCGTTATTCAACGACCGCAGCATCGTTGCTTACAGCAAACGTTTAAAAAATTATGACGCGCTGGTTTACGGCGTTAATTTAGCAGAAATTGAGTTGATAGACTGATGATTAGTTATTGCTGTAAAAGAATCCTGACTGCTGTGCCCGTATTGCTGGGCATCAGCCTGCTGGCTTTTATACTGGGCGTCTTATCGCCCGGCGATCCGGCTGAATTTGTCCTGAATCAGGACGGATTATATGCCCCCAGCGAAGAACAGCTCGAAGCGATGCGCGAAGAACTTGGTTTGAATAAACCACTGTGGCTGCGCTACGGTCTGTGGCTGATGGGAGTTCTGCAGGGCGATCTTGGCAGCAGCTATATCACCGGCCGCGACATTGCCGCCGAGATCGCGCAGCGCCTGCCTGTGACGCTGGAGCTGGCTGTACTCGCGCTGCTGATGGCAGGTGTGGGCGGTATCTTTTTTGGCAGCATCTGTGCAGTTTACCGCGGCAGCTTTTTTGATAACTTCGTCAAAAACCTTACTAATATCATGCTCTCGATTCCCGGTTTCTGGCTGGCTTTGATCCTGATCCTTATTTTCAGCGAACAGCTGCGCTGGCTTCCCACCAGCGGTACGGGCAGCCTGAAATATTTCCTGCTGCCGGCTTTCGTTCTGGCTTTTGCCACCATGGCCACTGTCTGCCGCTTTATGCGCGGCGCACTGCTGACAGAATTTGGCCGTCAGTATTTTCTGGTCGCCAAAGTACGTGGCATCAATAAATTCAACCTGCTCACACGCTATGCCCTGCCTAATGCCATTATCCCCGTCATCGCTCTGCTGGGCAATTATTTTGCCAGCGTTCTGGGCGGTTCTGTAATAGCCGAAAGCATTTTTGCTATCCCCGGTATCAGCAGCATGGCACTGGAAGCCATCCGCTACCGTGACTATCCGGTGCTGCAGGCTTATGTTCTGGTCAGCGGCTGTACGCTGATCCTGGTGATGGTAACGGTCGATCTGCTGATCGCTTATCTCAATCCCAAGGTAAAGCTGGGTGAGCGGTCATGAAAAAATCAAACCTGCAATTTTACTGTGCGGCCAGTGTGCTGCTGCTCATTATCGGCGCCAGTATCCTGGCACCGCTCCTGGTTACACACAATCCCTTTGAACCCGATATGGCAAACCGTCTGCAGCCGCCCTCCTGGCAGCATTTTTTTGGTACTGACGCTCTGGGACGCGATATGTTCAGCCGCATTCTTTACGGTGGCCGTGCTTCGATCCTGCTTTCACTGGCTTCGGCAATTCTGTCCCTTGGTGTCGGCCTGGTAATCGGTCTCTTCTGCGGCTTTTACGGCGGCAAATTGGATATGCTGTGCACTGTCGCCAGCAACATTTTCCAAGGCATTCCGGGCAGCTGCTTTATGATCGCCATTGCCGGCATTTTCGGTCCCAGCATCAAAAGTCTGGTACTGGCGCTGGTCATTACCTCCTGGGCCGGGTTTTCCCGTATCGTGCGCGCTGAAGTCATGCAGCTTAAAGAAGAACCTTTCATCGAAGGTCTGCGCTGTCTGGGATGCAGTGACAGTCGGCTGCTGCTGCATCACATCATTCCCAATATTGTCAACAAGCTGCTTATTCTGTTCACTATCCGTGTGGGACGCGGTATTCTGTCCATTGCCGGACTCAGCTTCCTCGGCCTTGGCGTTCAGCCGCCGACTCCCGACTGGAGCGTGATGGTCAGCGATGCTGTTTTGTATTATCGCAGTTCACCGCATCTGATTTTGATACCCGGAGCCTGCATCTTTTTTCTAATCTACGCTATCAATAATCTGGGCGAATTTATGCGTGACAAACTGGATGTACGCTTTAATGAGGTGCGTAAATGGTAACTTTAAACTCTGCAGCACTTGATCTGGTGCTGCATCAGCTTTACGTGCACTTTCCTGTCCCCGGTGGACTGGTTCGGGCCGTTGACGGTGTTGACATCTGCTTCCGTCACCAACAAATCACTGCTATCATCGGAGAAAGCGGCTGCGGTAAATCCGTTTTGGGGCAGGCTATTTTAGGCATTCTGCCCGATTATGTCGCTCGCAGCGGCAATATTTTCTACCGCAGTACAGATATTCTGGCAGACAACACTTCCCTGCCCGGTTTTTACGGACAGCAAATCGCCCTGATACCCCAAAATCCCGGCGACTCACTCAACCCGCTGCGCACAATAGGCAGGCAATTCGACGATATCCTGCAGACTGCCGGATTCAATGATAAAACCAACCAGCGCAAGCAACAGCTGCTGACCTTTTTCGGATTACCGGATGCAGAGCGCGTACTCGCCGCTTATCCGCATGAGCTTTCGGGCGGCATGCTGCAGCGCGTATTATGCGCGATGAGTATTTGCTGCTCGCCCCTGTGGCTTCTGGCCGACGAACCTACCAAAGGACTGGACGAAACAGCCTGCGGCGTTGTTTATGAAAATCTGCAGAAAATAAAAACCAGCCAGTCACTGGGTATGCTCATCATCACCCACGACTTACAGCTGGCACGTTCTATCTGCGCCGACATCGCCGTTATGTATGCCGGCCAGATCGTCGAATACGGTCCCCAAGTCCTTACCGGCCCACGCCATCCATATACCCAGGCTTTCTTGGCAGCACTGCCGGAAAACGGCTTTCAGCCGCTGCCTGGCCTGCCGCCATTACCGCAGGATCATTTGCCCGGCTGTCGGTTTGCGCCGCGCTGCCCCAGCTGTCAAAAACGCTGTCTGCAGGAAGTCCCTCCTGTCTATGACAGCGGCACCGCGAAAGTGAGGTGCTTCCTCTATGCTTGAAGCTGTCGAAGTTTCTAAAAAATATTGGGACCGCAGCAGCGGCAGGCAATACGATGTTTTACAAAGCTGCAGTCTGCAGATCGCTGCCGGAGAAGCAGTCGGTCTGATGGGACCCAGCGGCTGCGGCAAAAGTACTCTGGCACGTGTATTGCTGCGGCTTCTGCCGACAGACAGCGGCCGTATCATCTTTCAGACGCAGGACGTGACTCAGCTGTCTCAGAAACAGCTGAAACCCTTTCGCCAGCAAGTACAGTTCATATCGCAGCGTCCTGAAAGCTTTTTTGATCCGCTGCTGAAATTGGGTGCCAGCCTGCGTGAACCGCTACATATCTTTGATCTGCCTGACAGCAGCGAGATTATCGAAGCCGCACTGGCCACAGTCAAACTGTCACCTGCCCTGCTGGACCGTTATCCGCATCAGGTCAGCGGCGGCGAAGTACAGCGCCTGAGTATCGCCCGTGCGCTTTTGCTTAAACCGAAACTGCTTATCCTGGACGAGCCGACATCAATGCTGGATATCTCCGTCCAGGCACAGATCCTACAGCTTTTAAAAAATATTCGCCGGCAGGAACAGATGGCGTTCCTCTTTATCTCCCATGACAAAGCCGTAATCAATTATATGTGCGACCGCCAGCTATATATGCAGGAAGGCAGGATCACCTGACAAAAAAACACCCAACGCTATGCGTTGGGTGTTTTACTTTAATAAGAACATCAGTGCCGCTTCTCCTGCCGTTACAGCCATTGTCCCAGTACTTCCTGCAGCCGTTCGATACTGACCGGCTTGCTCAGATGCTCGTTCATCCCGGCATTGAGCGCCATCTTGATATCTGAAGAAAATGCGTCAGCCGTCATTGCCACAATTGGTATCTGCCGCGCATCTTCACGCGCTAGCCTGCGAATCTCCCTGGTTGCTTCATAACCGTTCATAACAGGCATCCGCACATCCATCAATATCATTTCATAATGACCGGGCGCAGATGCATTAAACATTTCCACTGCCCGCCGGCCATTTTCAGCACCCTCGCAGACTACCCCCAGGCTTTGCAGAAACTCCAGAGCGATCTCCATATTCAGGTCATTATCTTCAACTATCAGGACCCGGTGTCCCGAAAAATCGCTCCTGCCCGCAGGCTTTACTGCCGGCAGCGGTTTTACTGCATCATCGCCCAGCCAGCGCAGCGGCAGCGTTAAGGTAAACTTTGCGCCGCCTTCCGGCCTGTTGGCGGCTTCGATAGTGCCGGCCATCAAATTTGTCAGGTTCTTGCAGATTGCCAGCCCCAGTCCCGTACCCTCGATTTTACTTGTACGGCTGTCTTCACCGCGTTCAAACATATCAAAAATTTTCGGCAGCAGTTCTTCCGACAGCCCCGGACCGTTATCGCTGACAGTAAAAACATACTGCGAACGCTGCGGGATCACTGCGGAAAGCTCCTGCAGCCCCAAAACGATTTCTCCACCTTCCGGAGTATATTTGACCGCATTACCTAAAACATTAAGCAAAATCTGCTTGAGATGCGTACTGTCAGTCAGAACCTCCGCATGTTTCAGCTCTTCAAGCTCCAGCCGCAGATTTTGCATTTTTTTACCGGCCATCGGGCGGATGATATTTAGTACATCCTCCAGCAGCTGCGGCAGGCTCAGCTCATCATCTGTTAAAATAACTTTACCGCTTTCGATCTTCGACATACTTAAAATACTGTTGATCAGCTCCAGCAAATGGGCGGAGCTGCTGCCAATTTTATTAAGACAGTCCAGCGTTTTGACTTTATTCTCAATATTCTGCCTGGCGATAGTCGTCATTCCGATGATCGCATTCATGGGCGTACGGATATCATGGCTCATCTGCGACAAAAAAGCGCTTTTCGCCTCATTAGCAGTATGCGCCGCCACCAAAGCTTCCTTCAATTCCTGCTGCTGTTCCATCTCACGGCGGCGCTCATCATCAATAAAACGCGCCACCAGGACCGCCTGTTGTTTTTTCGAACCGCTGTAATCCGGCAGATATGAAACCATCAGACTGATCCATTTATAGACCCCGCCGTTTTTGCGACGCAGCTCCATTTCCAGCTTATCACCGGTTTTAGTCAAAACCCGGCGCATCTCCCGTAAATTAAAACGCTGCCTGAATTTATGCCAGTCCTCGCGCGGTACTACATCTCTGGTATAGGCCAGAAATTCCTCACAAGTGCCGTTATACGGGTAGTCCACGCATTTTTGCCCGGTCAGCTCAACAAAATGATAAGTACCTGCGTCCAGATCAAAATGCACTACGGCATAATAAATATCGCCCAGCACGTGATTGATCTCATAATTAAGGCTTTCGACCAACTGCTTTTCCTGCTGCATCCGTTTCCAGGCGTCGATATCGCGCATCGTACCCACAACGCGTACCGGCAGTCCCTGTTCATAAACAGTCGTTGCCTGCACTAAATACCACTTGTTATCTATCTGTTCGTCAATATAACGGCGCATCCTGATTTCCAGGGCTTCTTCGCTTCGTTCACCGCGCAACAGGCCCAGCCAAGCCTCCCGATCCGATGGATCGACAAGATTTTCTTTTATGACCACGGAAAGATAATCCGGGATATAACTGCGCCGTGTTTTTTCCTGAGAATTTTCAGAAGCTATATTGCTCCAGGAATGCATCACCTGTAATCTGATATCATATTCAAACAGCAGATCTATACTGGATTCCATCGCGACCCGGTAACGTTCTTTTTCCTCGTACAGCTGCCGTTCCATATCCCGGCGCTGGGTAACGTCGCGCATAAAACAGCCGCAGTAGCCGTACATCGGCTGATAGCAGTCGACCGACAGATATTTTTTTAAATTTTCGTTATAATCCTCGATATTTTGGGTCAAACCTTCCAACGCTGTTTTCGTATAGATATTCAGCCATTTGGCGCCGTTATCGCCCCAAATATCGCTGAAAGACATTCCCAAAAGATAATTTTTACCGTCGATACCCAAAAAAGAGGCACAGGCGCTGTTGGCATAAACAAAGATAAAATCCTGAGGCAGTCCGCTTGCATCGGCCTCTACCCTCAATACATATACTGGCAGCGGCAGCTTATCAAACTGCATCATCATACCACGCTGCATCGCGGCAAAATCTTTGTTGAATTGTTCTAATAAAAGCTTCTTTTCCAAGCTTTCTCACCCTTCCGCGGCCAAAGCCAAGGTTATCTTACAGCATGCCCGTACAAAAACCTGTCGACGATCAGATCCGCCAGTTCAGCATCGGTAAATTCAGGCTGACCCACATAGTGCAGCACCGACATCGTTACCCCGCCGAATAAATGGTGAGCCGTGATCGTAGGCTGCCCCTGCTTCATAAAGCCAGTCTCCATACCTTCGCTGATGATCGTCACCAGACATAAGACCTGCTCCCTGATCAGATTGCGGTACCGCAGGATACGGTTATATTCATCTTCAGACAGAGTATCACCGTACAAAGAACTCATTTCCCAGGAACCATCGTTTAAAAATACCGGATGAAAGCCGCGCTGATTGCCGCTCACCTCATACCATAAAATCCGATACAGATCCTTATTATCCCGCAGAAACGGCAGCAGCGCCAGCATATAGCTTCTGATTTTTTCGCTGGTGCTTTTACCTGAAGCAACCACCTCCTGCAGGCATTGCAGGAAAGGCTCTATCTTACTGGCGACAAGCGTATAAAATAAGTTATCCTTATTGCCGAAATATTTATAGACCGTGCCCTTACCTGTATCCGCAAGCGCAATGATCTCGTCTAAAGTCGCCTGCACATAGCCGCGGCGGCTGAAAACTTCCTCTGCTGCCAGCAATATTCTCTGATCTTTAGGTAAGGTTTTGTCTATTTCGCGCATAAATCAAACTTCCTTTCAATAAATATTTCTATTTCTCCATTATTATATATTATTATAAGTTTTTTAGACAAACTTTACAAATTTATCTTTCCAAACTTCACTTTGTTTCATCAAAAAATTTTGCTATTTTATTTTTTCACAATTTTAGGGCTTTATATCGCCGATGCTTTCCTATATAATAGAGTTGAAATCACAGAAAACTATTATTTATTTTTTCTAATTATTTTTGTTCCGCTTAAGGCGGATAGTTTTTGAGAAAGAAGGAGGTCGCGATTATGAGTCTGAAGGTCCATACAAATCGCTGCAAAGG